>WOR8_10006110_pt1 | contig 11840 bp, 10 predicted proteins | sample DeeMarSeWOR38_10_FD_19890 | JGI IMG/M metagenome (IMG submission 19890) | reverse complement strand
CAGCACTTCCCATGTGTTCAGCGCCGACCCCAACGCGGCGCTGGATCGGGATATGGACGGGCTGATTTTCTGTGACATGCCCTGGGTACTGGATAACGCCGGCGACTGGTCTGAGCGGCGCGAGCGCCTGGCGGCACTGTGGCCGGAGCGCAGTACGCGTTACCAGCGCCTGTTCGCGCTCGGCTTCGACGCCTACGAAGTGCTTCCCTGGCTTCATACGCTGACTCTGCCGGGCCTCGGCTATTTCCCGGGCGCAACCGGAATCCTGACCACGTCCAAGGAGGGACAGCATGAACCGCAAGGCGACGGGGGACTCCGCTGAACAGCTGGCGTGCGGATTCCTCCAGCGACAGGGCCTGCGACTGTTGACGCGCAACTACCGTTGCCGGCGCGGTGAAATCGACATCGTCATGCGGCATGGCGACAGCCTGGTCTTTGTTGAGGTACGATACCGGCGCCGCACGGCATTCGGAAGCGCTGCCGAGACAGTATCGACAACCAAGCAGGCCCGCATCATTCATTGCGCGAATTGCTATCTGGCTCAACACCGCGCCTGGAACGAGCCTGCACGTTTTGACGTCGTATGCATCGAAGGCAGTGTGCAACAGCGCCGCATCGAATGGCTGCAAAACGCCTTTTACCTCGACAGCCGATGACCAGAACCTGTCTGCAGGCGGTGGCTCTGGTGTGCAGACAATGGGCGAACTTGCCGAGGAGCGGAGCACCTTCTGGCGGCTGAGAGACATTTAGACATGTTTTACACTGAGTTTGGACGGGAGAATGTTGCTATGAAAAGGCTTGTGTCAATCCTCGGCGCACTGCTGGCGTCGCACTTCGTGCTGAGCGGCTGCGCACCGGTGGTCGTCGGCGGAGCGGCCACCACGGCAAGCGTGGCGCACGACCGGCGCACCAGCGGCAGCGTGATCGAGGATCAGGCGATTGAGCTGCGCATCTACAACAGGCTCAGCGAAGACGCCGAGATCAACCAGCAGGCGCATATCAATGTCACCAGCTACGACGGTATCGTGCTGCTGTCCGGCGAGGCACCGAGCGAGGCGCTGCGTGCGCGGGCCGGGCAGATCGCCCGCGACGCGGAAAAAGTGCGGCGCGTGCACAACGAAATTAAGATCGCCGCACCCAGTTCCATGATGACGCGCTCCAGCGATTCCTGGATCACCGCCAAGGTCAAGTCATCGTTGTTCGGCGTCAAGATAGAAGGCTTCGACCCGACCCGCGTCAAAGTGGTCACCGAGAACGGCACCGTTTTCCTAATGGGCCTGGTCACTCACGCCGAGGGTAGCGCCGCCACCGACCAAGCCAGGGGAGTCACTGGCGTGCAGCGTATCGTCAAGCTGTTCGAGTACCTCGACTAGCCCGCTTCCCCCAGCCTGCCCTGCCGTGTTTAGCGCCGATGCAGCCCGCATTCCTCGATGAGCTGAAAGCGATACTCGGTAAGCAGCAACTGCTCACCGACCCGGCCGAATGCCGCAGCTATGGGTACGACAACAGCACGCTGCAGGGACAACCGCTGGCGGTGGCCCTGCCCGGATCGCATGCTCAGGTCGCCGCCATCGTCAGTGCCTGCTACGTCCACCAGGTTCACGTGCTGGCACGCGGCCAGGGCACCGGCACCACCGGGGCGACTGTACCAGTGGACGACCGCTCCCTGATCGTCTCTCTGCAACGCATGAACCGCATCCTGGAACTGGACCGCAACAACCGCCTGATGGTGGTCGAACCGGGTGTGACCAACCAGGCGGTACAGGACGCTGCCGCTGCCGAGGGCTTCTTCTGGCCGCCCGACCCGACCAGTGCCGCGGTCTGTACCGTGGGCGGCAACCTGGCCTACAACTCGGCGGGGCCGCGTGCGGTGAAGTACGGCACGCCGCGCGACAATACCCTGGGACTGAAAGCGGTGACCGGTACCGGCACGACCATCCGCACCGGAACGCGGACCAGCAAGGGTGTGGTGGGATACGACCTGACCCGGCTGCTGATCGGCTCCGAAGGGACACTGGCCATCATCACCGAAGCGACGCTGAAACTGACACCCCTGCAGCCGGCGCGGCGCATGCTGCGCGCCGAATACCGTGACATGCACGCCGCCGCCGCGGCAGTCGCCAGTATCATGGCCCGGCCGGTGACACCCTGTGCGCTGGAATTCATGGACGGCAATGCCATCCAGATGGTGCGCAACGAGGTGCCTTCGGATCTGCACCCGGATGCCGGCGCGCTGCTGATCATCGAGATGGACGGGATGGAATCACAGCTCGATGACATCAGCGCAGAAATGGCGCAGGCGGCGCAGGTCGAGGGCACGCTGAGCATCCGCCAGGCACAGACGCAGCAGGATGCCGCGGCCCTGTGGGACGTGCGCAAGGCCTTGTCGCCGGCATTGCGCCGCGTAGCACCCAAGAAGATCAACGAGGACGTCGTGGTTCCGGTGTCGCGCATGCCGGACCTGGTCGACCGGCTGGCCGATCTGTCGCAACGCCACAGCATCCGCATCGTCAATTTCGGTCATGCCGGCAACGGCAACCTGCACGTGAACCTGCTCTACGATCACCACGATCCGGCCCAGAAACAGCGTGCCGATGCCTGCCTGGAAGATGTCTTCGCCACGGTACTGGAAATGGATGGTACCATTTCTGGTGAGCACGGCATCGGACTGGTGAAGCGTGGCTGGGTGGCGAAAGAACTCGACGCAACCAGCCTGGCATTGATGCACGCCATCAAGCGCCAGTTCGACCCGGCAGGCATACTCAATCCGGGCAAGGCACTGCCGCCGGCTGGCCAGGGAAATCCACCTTAACCACAAAGGAACACGAAGGGCGCAATGGAAAATCCTGAAAAAATGTTTTCCTCTGCGGTCTCTGCGATCTCGATGTGAGTAGCTTCCCCGAGCGCGCATTCATAACCGCGAATACCCGACGGGCATAAGGCACGCGAAGGTTTTTTGCCTTTCACCCCTTTGCGTTTTTTGCGCCCTCTGGTGTGAATCGTTGTCTCCAGCGGGCATGCATCAATCACGGTCCAGTAGCCCGCACCAGCCGGGGGTGCGCCGCAGACCGTCTTCAAGTTGCACTTCGGGCTGCCAGTCGAGCACTTTCTGCAGGGCTTCGTTATCACACACCCAGTCCGGGTGACGTAGTTCGCGCAGCTTCTCCGGGGTCAGCATCGGTGCGTAGCCGGCCCATTCGGCCAGGCTGCGATTGAGCCGGGCAGGCAGATCCAGCAGGCCAGTCGGAATTGCTAGGCGGCGCACCTTGCGCTGGCACAGCTTCGCTACGATGTCGCACACCTCCGTCCAGTCATAACCGCCGGGCCGCCCGTCGTGCAGGCTGTACACGCCGCTCGGCACCGCCTCCTGCTGCAACCAGGCGAGCACCGCGGCTGCGATATCGTCAACGAAAATCATGGAAAAGCGCGCGTCCGCACGACCCGGCAAGGGTGCGAAACCCTTCGCCATCACCCTGAACAGCGGCAACAGCTCGCGGTCGCCCGGACCGTACACCGCCGGCGGCCGCAGCACCATCCACTCCAGACCGCCGGCCTGCTGTTCGAGCAGCTGCTCACCACGGCGCTTGCTGGCGGCGTAGAAGGACAGCTCCGGTTCGCGTGCCGCCAGCGAGGAGAGACACAACAGGCGCGGCGGCATGTCGTCAGCACCGAGCGCAGCAAGCAGATTGCGTACCCCGTCGACATTGGCACGGTCGAAGGCCTGTGGGCTTGCGCCCCGCACGGCACCGGCGCAGTGCACCACGGCCGTGACCCCAGTTACCAGGCGCGCGAGGGCTGCGCGGTCGTCCAGCGCGCCCTGCAGCGCCTCGTCGATGCAGGGTTGCAGCGCCTGCGCGCGGGTCGGTGAACGCAACAGCGCCCGCACCCACCAGCCGCGTTGATGCAACAGGCTGCAGACCCTCTGGCCGATAAAACCCGTCGCTCCAGTGATTGCAACACACTTAGACATAGCCTGCCTGTTTTTGGGGGTGGAAAAAAAATAACCGGCCGAAGCCGGTTATTTTTTGCCGTTTGCCAGGATCTAGATAGTGCCCTGTTTGAGCTCCAGTTCGTCGACCATATGGTCCGACAGTCGCGCGATATCGTGCGAGTGAATGAAGTTCTGGCGCGCCTTGGAACGCGACAGCTTGCCCGACGAGGTACGCGGCAGGGTATGCAGCGGTACCAGCTCGACAAACACATCAATACCCAGCTCCATGTGCACCAGCCGGTTCAAGCGGTCAATCAGATTGGTCCGCTTGGCAGGATCGGATTCACGGCACTGCACCACCAGCACACAGATCTCGTCACCTTTGGGATTGGGCACCGAGAACGCCAGCGCATCGCCGATACGCACTTCGGGCTGATGCTCGGCAAGATACTCCAGGTCCTGCGGCCAGATGTTGCGACCGTTGATGATGATCAGATCCTTCTTGCGTCCGGTCACGATCAGGCTGCCGTCGACCCGGTAGCCGACATCGCCGGTATTCAGCCAGCCATCCTTCGACAGCGCAGCAGCCGTTTCATCGGGCGCATTGAAATAGCCGGACATAACGCTGGGTCCGCGCACGAAAATGGAACCGCTCAGGCGGTCGGGCAGCACGCTGCCATCGTCGCCGCGGATCTCCACTTCATATTCCGGCAGCGGCTTACCGCAATCGACGAAGCAACGCGCACGACCCGGGTTTTCGGACAGGTGGATCGGCAGTGCCTCCTGAAAATCGGAGTGATAATCGCCGTCCACGCAATCGGTGGAATGCCCCTGGAACAACGGCGCAAAGCTGATCGCCAGTGAACACTCGGCCATGCCATAGCAGGCCAGAAAGGCCTTTTCATCGAAGCCCGCCGGCTTGAGCGCCTGCGCGAAACGCGTCAGAGTTTCCGAGCGAATCATTTCCGCGCCGACACCGGCGACCCGCCAGTTGCTCAGATCATACTTGGCGGCCTCACCGGGACGCAGACGGCGGGTACAGAGTTCATAGCCAAACGGCGGCCCGAAGGAAATGGTCGCCTTGGTCTGGGTCATCAGGTTGAGCCACTGTCGCGGGCGCATCGCGAACTCCCGGGTATCCAGGTAGTCCACCGATACCTGCGAGGCAACCGGCACCAGCACCAGCCCGACGAGCCCCATGTCATGGTAGAACGGCAACCACGAGAAGCAGCGATCGCCGGGGCCGATCCTGACGCCGTGACGGATGATACCGCCCAGGTTACTCATCACTGCGCACTGTTCGATTACCACCCCGCGCGGAAACCGTGTGCTGCCCGAGGTGTACTGAATGTAAGCCACGTCGCTCGGTTGCACCGGCTGAAACTCGATATCGGCTTCCTGGAGCGCATCGAAAACCGCAGGATCCCCGATCAATTTCAGGCCCAGCCCGTCACCGGCCTCCTCAAGAAACGAGGCATAGCCCTTAGGCGCCATGGCAACCGCCGCCTGACTGCTGGCCAGCAGGCCACGCAGCTGGGTCACGTACACGGTATGACCACCGAGATTGACCGAAGCTGGGAGAGAAACCGGGATCAGCCCCGCATACTGGCAGGCGAAAAAGAACCGCAGAAAATCCGGGTTGGTCTCCGCCACCAGGGCGACGCGATCGCCCTTCTGTAACCCCATGCCCAGCAGCTTGCGCCCCAGCACACGGGACTCTTCGCGCAACATGGAATAGGGCATGGCCGCGTACAGTTGCCCCCTGCCCGTGTAGAAGTTTGCACCGGTCTCGCCCTGCGCCGCGTAATCCAGAGCTTCCGCCAGCGTGGCGAAGTCAGCGGCACGAAACGGCAGAGGGTGTAATGTTGGTGTCGATTCTGTGCCCAAAACTTTGTCCCTTTGAGGTTTGCAATTTCCGGTTCCCATCAGTCGGCCAGGAACACCCCAAAAATTGAAGTTGATTCACAATCAGGCGCGAAGTCTACACAAAACACTGGGGCCCATCAGCCCTCGGCTCGCATCTGAAACCCTGCTTTGAAGCCGATCGTTGCTTTTACGCAACGAAAATGTCCGTATTTCGCACTCCTGCCAGTCAGGTGTTGATTATTCATAGAATAGGATAAAAATTCAACACTTTTGGGGCAGCTTTTTTTGCAATTAGTTCCACTAATGCAACAAATGTCGCCATCGCGCAACAACAGCCTGCTGATCAGTGTGCTCCCGGGTCCACCGGAAGCGATCCAGACTCAGCGGGCACTGAAGGCTGCGAAGCAATATGCACGCCAGGCCAGGGTTCGACCCGGAAACGCCGCAGTGTACCCGCCCCCGGCGCCGCAAAGCGTGCGCCCTGTCCCGTTCCGGACGGCGCTGGCAAGCTTCGGAGCAGCCGCGTATTATCGGCGCCCTCACCAGCGAGAAGCGAGTGGCAATGCAAGGAAAACGGGGCGAGCTCAGCATCACGCAGGTACGGAATGGCACGCAGCTGCGCGATTTCCTGCAGCTCCCGGCTGCTATGTACGCCGAAGACCCGCACTGGATTGCGCCTCTGGGTTTCGAGCAGCGCCAGCGCTATAGCAAAAAAAACCCGTTTTTTCAACATGCTAAGTGGTGCGCCTGGGTTGCGTACCGGGATCGGAAGGCGGTCGGCCGTATCAGTGCCCAGATCGATCAGCTGCACCTCGAACGCTATCGCGACAACACCGGCCACTTCGGCAGCCTGGAAGCGGAAAATGATCCGGAGCTGTTCGCCGCCCTGTTCGAAGCGGCACAGCAGTGGCTGCGATCCGAGAATATGCAGCGCGTGACCGGGCCTTTTAACCCGTCGATCAATGAGGAATGCGGCCTGCTGGTGGAGGGTTTCGATACGCCGCCGTGCATCATGATGGGGCATGCCCGCCCTTTTTACGCGCAACAGATCGAAGCGCTCGGCTTCGACAAGGCCAAGGACGTGCTCGCCTATCGCATCGCGCCCGACTTCGAAGCCCCGCACGTGATGCGCACCCTGGCGGAACGCGCTAGCGCACGGGTGCGGGTGCGCCCGCTACAGCGCAAAGCGCTGGGCGCAGAACTGCAGCTGCTGCGCGATATTTTCAACGACGCCTGGTCGGAAAACTGGGGCTTCGTGCCCTTCACCGAAGCGGAGTTCAATGAGGTCGGCAAGGCCATGACGCTGCTGCTGGACGATGACTTCGTGCAGATCGCGGAAGTCGATGGCGAAGCAGCGGCCATGATTATCGCCCTGCCCAATGTCAACGAGGCGATTCGCGACCTGCACGGTCGTCTGTTGCCATTCGGCTGGGCGAAACTGCTGTGGCGCCTCAAGGTCAGCTTTCCGCGCTCCGCGCGCATCCCGCTGATGGGGGTACGCAAGAAATACCAGCACAGCCGGCTCGGCCCGACGCTCGCATTCATGGTCATCGACGCCCTGCGCCGGCCGGTGATCCGGCGCGGCATCAACGAAGTCGAGATGTCCTGGATCCTGGAGGATAACTCGGCGATGCGCAACATCATTGAATCCCTCGGCGGTATGGCGTACAAACGCTACCGCCTGTACGAAAAGCCTCTCTAGGGCCGACCATGCATACACCAGTGATGCACCACGCCACAACACAAACCAGACACGCCCGCGCCAGCGCGCCGCGTCTGCACCTTTCGGGGGCCAGCCCGGAGCCAATGTGAAACATGCAGGCTGACCCGTCCCAGCCGCTCCGTCCGGCCGGACTCACCGCTGTGGTGCTAGCCGGCGACCGCAAGCCCGATGACCCGCTGGTCAGACAGACCGGCGCCTGTTGCAAGGCGCTGGTGACCATCGACGGCCTGCCCATGCTGGACGGCGTGGTCGCGACCCTGCGCCAGAGCCCATCGATCGAGCGCGTATTACTGTCGGGCCCCAGTCGCCAGTGTCTGGATACGGATGCCGCATTGAAGGCGGCGATCGACAACGGGCAGATTGACTGGGTGGAGCCGCAGGGCAGCCCCAGCACCAGCGCCTACGCCGCCATGCAGGGGTTGTCGGCCAGCACTCCGGTGCTGGTGACAACCGCAGACCATCCGATGTTGCGCGCCGATATCGTCGACCATTTCGTGCGGGAGGCCGTCAACAGCGGCGCCGACGTGGCGGTCGCCCTGACCGGTTTTGCGGGCATCCAGGAGAAATTTCCCGACGCCAAGAAAACCGTGCTGCGCTTTCGGGACGGGGGATTCTGCGGCTGTAACCTGTTCGCTTTCCTCACCCCACAGTCGCGCCGGGTCGCCGACGCCTGGCGCCGGGTGGAGCAGCAGCGCAAGAACCCGTTACGGGTAATCAGCCAGCTGGGCTGGTGGTCGGTGTTGCGCTACCTGCTCGGCCGGCTGCCGCTGGACAGCGCGCTGGATGAACTTTCGCAACGCCTGCGGGTGCGAATTCGGCCGGTGATCCTGCCTTTCCCGGAAGCCGCGATCGATGTCGACACCATCGCCGATCAAAGACTGGTGGAAGCCATCACCGGGACCGACAGATGATGCTGGTGCACCAGGCAGAAACGGTCCTTGTCTGGCTCATAGGCGCGCACCGTTACCTCGACTGACCAGCTGTCGGGCGCGCGACTGACCCGGTACAGATAGTACTGCGCGCGCCTGCCCGCGCGGCTGCCGATCGCCGACGCCGAGGGAATCCCGAACACCGGAATCCGGTGCAAGCCGGCATCGAGCTCGCCATGCAGGCTGCGGTGGCTGTGGCCGTGCAACACCAGCTCGGCGCCACTGCGACCCAGCACATCGCACAGCGCCTTGCCGTCGGTGAGACGCTTGCGCCATTTTTCATCCTCGGGCCGCGGCGGATGGTGCAGCAACACGACACGAAACAGGCGCTGCCCGGCCGCCTGTTCGAGCAGTGCCTGCAGGCGCTGCAGCTGTGCCCGGCCCAGGGACCCGGTGGCAAGAAACGGCGCCGTGGCACGGGCGCTGGAAAGACCGATCAGCGCCACGCCGTTTCTGATCCGCAGGCTGGGGAACATACTGTCATCGGCGCCCGCGCCGGCGGCATCCGAGCGCATGAACGGTTCCCACAACGAGAAGGTGCTGGACCAGGCACTGTGCACATAGGCGTCGTGGTTGCCCGGCACCACGGTAACCCGCTCGGCAGCGCCCAGCCGGTCCAGCCACAGGCGCGCCTGGTGGAACTCGTCCGGCAGCCCGGTATGGGTCAGGTCGCCGGTGATCACGATATGCTCCGGGCGCGTTTCGCCGAGGTCCTCCAGCAGCACATCCAGCACCTCGCCGCGATGCTCGGCACGGCGCCGGCGCCGCCAGGAAAGGTAGCCCAGCACACGCTTGTTAAGCAGCTGGCGCCAGCGCACGCCATCGAGCGAGGTGAGGTGTGGATCGGACAGGTGCGCGAAATACAGGCCCGGGACGGCGCCATCCGTCATGGCAACAGCACCGCGCGCGACCGCATTTGTTGATTCACAAACATTGATTTAGGATGCCACCCAGCATACTGACCATCGATAGCCACGCTGCCCCTGTCCGTTGAAGCCATACGACCCGTCCGTGTCCCGCCCGAGAATAGGCCTGATCACCAACCCTCACAGCCGCCGCAACCGCACCCGGCTGGCGGCGGTGAACGCCATTGTCGCAAATCAGCCCGGCATCCTCCATCACATCACCGACCACCCGCAGCAGATCGAAGACGCACTGCGCCAGTTTGCCACCCAGGGTGTGCAGGTACTGGCCATCAACGGCGGCGACGGCACCACCGCCCACGTTTTTACGGCGTTGCTCGAGGAACGCGCATTTGCCACCCTGCCCGCGGTCATCCTGCTGCCTGGCGGCACCACCAATGTGAATGCCAACGACGTGGGTTTGACTGGCAGGCTCGAAACCGCCGTGGCACGCATGGCCCGCTGGGCGCGCGGCGACGGCGGCGCCGCGCAGCGCCGGCTGCGTCCGATCCTGCGGATAACAGGTGCGACGCACGGGGCACCGCTGTGCGGGATGTTTTTCGGCGCCGGCAGCATTATCCGCGGCATCGAATATTGTCAGGCAAAGTTCCACGCGCGCGGCATCGGGAATTCGATCGGGCCCAGCCTGGCAATGGCCAGAGTGGTGTGGGGCATGTTTCGCAATGACCCGCGTTTCGCCACTCCCGCCCCGATGCGGGTCGCTATTGACCACGGCGGCGAGGTGCCGTCCCAGGACCTGCTGCTGATGATGATTACCACCCTGGATCATCTGATTCTGGGCATGCGTCCCTATTGGGGGCGCGAGCGCGGCCCGCTGCACTGCACCTGGATCGAGCATCCGGCGCACCGCCTGTTGCGGCTGATACCCTCGGTGCTGCGCGGAAAACCAGGCGCCCGGGCGACACCCAAGCACGGCTATTTCAGTCATAATGCCCAAGAAATACGTCTCTGGCTGGATGGTACCTTTACCCTCGACGGTGACATGCGTGCGGTGAGCACAGAGACTGGCCCGCTTGTCATCACCGAGGGCGGGGAACTCGAATTCCTGTACATAGGCAGCTAGATCCAAGGTGAACGGCGACACGGCACAACGGGAACTCGGCGCCGCCATCGCAGCCAGGGCGCCAACACCGCAGCATCCTGCGCTCGGCAGGCTGGTTGATTCGCTGCGGGAAAAATATGGCGACTGCGCGGTCGCGGTGCTGTTCTACGGCTCCTGCCTGCGCAGCGGCGACCCCTACGACGGCCTGGTAGATCTGTATCTGATCGTCGAAGGCTACCGGTGCGCGAATTCGGGCTGGCTTAAGGCGGCCTGGAACTGGCTGTTACCACCCAATGTGTTCTACATGGAACTGCCGCACGACGATCGGGTGCTGCGCTGCAAGTATGCCGTGCTGTCGCGCGACGACCTGCAAAAAGGCACCTCGCAACGCTGGTTTCACTCCTACCTGTGGGGGCGCTTCAGCCAGCCCACCGCCATCGCCTGGTGTCGGGACAGCGACGCGCGCGAACGGGTGCAAAACGCCCTGGCACAGGCCGCGCTCAGCTTCCTCGACCGGGTGCTGCCAGGCCTTCCGGCGCAGGGGCAGGTACAGGCATTGTGGGAGGGCGGCCTGCGGCTCAGTTACCGCGCTGAATTACGCGCCGAGGGCAGCTCACGCGCGCAGCAACTCACGCGCGCCAACCTGGCCTACTACCAGGCCGTCACCCGGGCCGCCGCGCCGCTGCTGGAGCATCGCGTCGAGATCACACCGTCGCCGGACGGAGACCGCTATCGCGCAGACATCGCTGCGCCGCGCCGGGCCTTCAGCCGGGTCGGCTGGGCGATCCGTATCGCACAGGGAAAGCTGCTGTCGGTGGCGCGACTGCTGAAAGCGCTGTTAACCTTCGACGGCGGCCTGGACTACATCGCCTGGAAACTGGAACGCCACTCCGGCGTGCCGGTGGAAATACCCGACAAGGTACGCCGCTACCCGCTGATCTTTGTCTGGGGCCTGTTCTGGAAGCTGTACCGGCGCGGAGTTTTCCGTTAAGTTCGCAGCCCCAGACGCCAGCTCAAACCGCATCGAGACCGCCTGCAACACCCCTGAAAACAACATGAACGACAGTAACAACAGGCCGCCACGCATCTGGCTGGTAATCGGCGACAAGCTGGGTGACAACGCCCAGGTCGAAATCATTGCCGAGGCACTGGGTCTGCCGTTCGAAGTCAGGCGCGTGTTGCCCAAGCCGCAGTTCGTGCTCGGCAAGCCCGGGTTCAAACCCTCCCTGTATCACCTGGACCTGGAACGCTCGGACAAGCTGGAGCCCCCATGGCCGGATTTCATTCTCACCATCGGACGCCGGCCGTCGATGGCGGCTTTGTGGATACAGGAACAGTCACAGGGTCACAGCAGGATTATTCTGCTGGGACGGCCCAAGAAATGGATAGACCGGTTCGCGCTGGTGATCGTCCCCGGTCAGTACCA
>WOR8_10008402_pt1 | contig 11844 bp, 12 predicted proteins | sample DeeMarSeWOR38_10_FD_19890 | JGI IMG/M metagenome (IMG submission 19890) | reverse complement strand
CGGCGGCAATCGTACGCTTCACGTCGTAATCTATCTCATCAAAACCGGCGAACCAGGCCGGGAAGAACGCGGCGCTTTCTTCTGCCGAACTGGGCGGATTCTCAAAAGCGTCGCCGTAAACCCAATCCACGACGTAATCCTTGGCATGCAGAGATTTCATGGTTTCGGTATCTTGCGCCGACAGGGCTGTCACAAACTGCGAAACAATCTCAAATGCAGAGGGTTTATCAGTTGGAGTCCTGTTCTTCATTTGCTTTTCCTTGCCCAATCCTTCCGTGTTAATTAAGTCAAGGACCTGGCAAACGATGCGAACTTACTGTTCGGTTCAGGGCCACGATACTTGAACTGTCCTACTACTGTCGCACCTTTTTCCTCCAGCGCCTGCGCCATTTGGTGCAATGTTGAACCTATAGCCAACTTGTAGGTGCAAAAGACAATGGCGTTCTTGCCTGATAGGTCTCCCAGCTGCTCAATGAACTGCATCGTTCCTACTGTAGGATGTTGCCGGATGATGAATAGACCCTTGACCCAGGTCCCGACGCAAATGAGATCGGCTTCAGACACATCCGCCGGATCGGCCTGGGCGACTGATTGGACGCGACACTGGTGGCCATATGCTTCCGTTTCTTTGCCCATCGTCTCCGCCGCCTTGGCAGTGGTGCCCGTACTGCTGTCATAGACTATCGCAATGTTCATTCGAATATCTCCTTGCTCTCTTATATGACTTCTCTTGTTGTAGATTTCGTCTTTCCACGATCATTGTTTCTTAGAAGCTTCTTTCTCCATTTCTTTCATAACCATTCGCTCAGTGACGTCTGGTTCTCCAGGCAAAGCGAAGACCCTCAAAGCATGAAGCAACACAGCAAAGCCCCATCCTATAAGCGGCCATATGAACCAAAGGTATTCGGCCGGTGTGCTGAAATTGATAATGATGAGCAGAATACATACAGCGATGTAAATTATCAGATGACGATAAAATCTGGCCTTTGCTTCTACTCTCTTTTTGGCTCTTTCATAAGCTTCTTGATTATTCATTAGGTTTTCTACCTAGATTATTATTGATTTGGTCTGAGTAGTATTTTCCCGCCTGTCATCTGGCTCAGATAGTCCTGAACCGCTTTCTTTGCTTCCTGGAACGGATACTGAGCACGAATGTCGCTTTTTAATTCGGACGCCATGAGCTTTTGGGCACGCCGCCACAGCATCAGGATTTGAAGTAAGTTCATTTTGTTGATCCACGGCCCCAGCCAGAAGCCGTTGACAGCCTTGTCTTCAAAGATTAAGTGATCGTGACCAACTGCCGGTGCTTCGTGGGAAAGGCAGCTATAAACAGTGACTCTGCTATGTTCCGGCAGCGCGTCTAGCAGTTGCCGCGTCATCGGCCCGGCGACCGCATCAAAGGCCAGCCGAGCGTCCACCTGGTGGCACGCCTTATGGAGTTGTTGGTCAAAGCCATCCTGGCTGCTATTCAAAACGATGGTTGCGCCTTGCTCTTTGAGAAGCGCTACTTGTGCATCACGACGCACAACGTTAATGACCTGAACTCCCTCACTGCGGCACAAACGGTTGACCATTTGCCCGAGGGAACTGGCTGCAGCTGTGAGTACAATGGTTTTGTGCCGACCCTTTTTCGCTATTTCCAGAAAAGCGGTGGCTGTCAGCGGATTGATCATAGACATGGCCCCTTGCTCCAGGCTGACTGACTTAGCCAAAGGTAGGGCACCACCCTTCGTCGAAGTCACCACATAGTCAGCCCATATGCCACTCCCTTTCCCCTGATTCAAACAGGCGACTCGTTTGCCAAGGAAATAGCGGCCCATCGGGCCAGGCCCAACGGCGACAACAGTACCCGAACCTTCTCCTCCAGGAACAACCGGGGGCGGGTTTTTGAAACCGTATTGCCCATCCAGGAACGCTAAATCTGAGGGATTGATGGGCGAGGCGGCGACTTTGACCAAGACCTCGTCCTTTCCTGGCTTGGGCACCGGACGTTGTTCAATCCGGAGCGCTTCGGGGCCAGAATATGAGTCCAAGACAACGGCCGTCATCTCCTCAGGAAGTTGTAATTGTGTCATCTTATCCCTCCGTTTGTGTTGTGTGTAGATAAATATGAAGACCGGCAAGCGCAAGGAAAACGGCGGCTTTCCTACTTCACCGGCTCGAAGCATGGCAGATCTGGCTCCAGTTGTCTAGTGATGTGTGTCAGTTGTCGAAAGGATGAAAGTCACTTTGGCTAAAAGAGTCGAAAACCGTTTGTACGCGAAGAGAAGCCCCGGGTGGGCAACATGAGGAAGTGAGGTTGTCGGCGGTCAGGACATTGAAGCTGGCACCTGAGATTGAACGGAAAAGCCTTGATTAACACATCAGGTCCATCGAAAAATGGGCGCGAACGGACTTGAACCGCTGACTTCACGGATGTGAACCCGCGGGACAAGGGACACGCCCGTGATGTCATTCTACTCGTGGTAGAATCCTTTAACAGCAACAATAATGTAAATCAGCCTCTTGGGCCTGAATTGATGTATCTTTTCGGTATTCTACAAGCATCAAAACCGGTGGCAATTTCGGTCCAAGATAACACCTTTGTGCCATCAAGCTGGATACTCGAAAGAAAGTGGCGTCAAATAGCAAACCGGCCGTTTCCACAATCGCCACCACCGGTCATTGGCGCCAATCCGCTACAGAAGGTCTTCAAGAGTCAACACGCTCTTCGGAGGAGAACCGACTTCTGCAATAGCATGCCAATTGAGGATGCCCACCATATAATTATCGACCTGAATGCCCGGTAGCCAAGGCACGAAGATGTCGGAACACCAAGAAGAACAGAGACTGGCTTCAATTATGAGCGACAAGATGCAGATTGAGTGGCACACGTTGACCGTGGCGGAGACCGTGGCAACGCTAGAGACAGACGTCGACAATGGCTTAAGCGAACGACAGCTACAGAGACGCTTGCAGCAATTCGGTCAGAACAAACTGGAAGAACGCGGCGGCCGCAAAGCGTGGACCATCTTGTGGGAGCAGTTGACAAGCGTGATGGTTCTGATACTGATAGCGGCGGCCGTCGTGTCAGCCCTGCTAGGCAAAGTCACCGAGACGGTGGCCATCGCCAGCATTGTTTTGCTATTCACGGTGTTGGGCTTTGCCCAGGAGTACCGGGCGGAGCGAGCAATGGCAGCGTTGCGCAGGCTGGCCATACCGTTTGTGCGGGTAATCCGTGGCGGCGCCCAGCAAGAAGTATCCGCGGATGAGCTAGTGCCCGGAGACGTGGTGCTCTTGGAGGCGGGCAACTTGATTCCGGCCGATTTGCGGTTGCTGGAGAGTTCCAACCTTCGCGTGCAGGAGTCGATCTTGACCGGCGAATCGGAGCCGGTGGAGAAGGAGACTGGCGCGTACGAAGTTTCATCGATGCCATTAGGCGACAGGCGCAATATGGGCTATATGGGTACGACGGCAACCTATGGCCGGGGAAAAGGCGTGGTCGTGGAAACCGGCATGGCGACCGAGCTCGGCAAGATCGCAGATCTGATCCAGGATGTCGAACCTGAGGCGACGCCGCTGCAACAACGACTAGATCAGGTAGGCAAGCTGCTGGCGTTGCTGGGCGTGATCGCTGCGGCATTGGTGCTGGCGATCGGCGTATATCTGAACGAGCCCGTGGACGAGATGTTCTTGACGGCCGTTAGCGTGGCCGTGGCGGTAGTGCCGGAGGGGCTACCGGCGGTGGTAACCGTGACATTGGCCCTGGGTGCCCAGCGCATGTTGCGCCGCAACACACTGATCCGCAAACTTCCGGCGGTCGAGACGCTGGGCGCGGTGACCGTTATCTGCTCGGACAAGACGGGCACGCTAACGGAAAATCGCATGACCGTCACGGTAATCGACGTGGCAGGTCATTTTCTGGAGTTAACGGGCACAAGCGCTTCACATCCAGCGCCTTCACTGGAACAGGATGGGACCATTGGATCACCAGATCTGTCGCAACAGCCGCCAGCAATCGGGATGACGCTGGCCGCTGGGGCATTGTGCAACGACGCATCATTGCAGCCGGATCCAACCACAGGCCGCTACTCGGTGATTGGCGACCCGACAGAAGGGGCACTTTTGGTCGCTGCGGCACAGGCAGGGCTGGAACTGGAGGCGCTGGCTCATGCTATGCCACGGGTAGCAGAGTTGCCATTTGACTCAGAACGCAAGCGAATGACCACCGTGCATGAGCTACCAGCACGGCCAGGCGAAGTGCATCCCATCTTGCGCGCTTTGCGACCAGAGGGCAATCATCTGGCGATCACCAAGGGTTCTGTGGACGGACTCCTGAGCATTAGCGAATACATCTGGACAGAAGAGGGTGTGTTTCCCCTGGATGACATGTGGCGTGAGCGCATTGAACGGGCGAACGAGCAGCTAGCCCAAAATGGCATGCGCGTACTGGGAATGGGTTACCGCTGGCTCGGTGAGCCGACGGATGTGGCCGAGGCGAACCTGGTATTCGTGGGTTTGACCGGCATGATCGACCCGCCACGGCCGGAAGTGAAAGATGCCGTGGCCAAATGTCAAACAGCAGGTATCCGGCCGGTCATGATCACTGGCGATCATCCGCTAACGGCTCGCTTTATAGCTTACGATCTGGGAATCTCGCAAAATGGCCGTTTGAAGACTGGCCTAATGTTGGACGAAATGTCGGACGCGGACCTTGCCGAAGTCGTCGACGACGTCTCTATCTTTGCCCGCGTTACGCCGGCCAATAAGCTGGAGATCGTGAAGGTTTTGCAGCAAAAGGGACATGTCGTGGCGATGACCGGCGACGGCGTCAATGACTCGCCGGCGCTGAAGAAGGCGGACATCGGCATTGCCATGGGTATCACGGGCACTGATGTGACCAAGGAAGCATCCGACATGGTCCTCTTGGATGACAACTTTGCCACCATCGTGCAGGCGGTAGAGGAAGGTCGTGTAATCTACGACAATATCCGCCGCTTCGTGAAGTTCTCTATCGCAGGCAATGTAGGCAAGTTGGCCGTGATGTTGTTGGCGCCCCTGGTTCTGGGCATGCCGGTTGGCCTACTGCCGCTGCAGCTGCTGTGGCTAAACTTGATGACCGATGGGTTGCTTGGGCTGGGTCTGGGTGTCGAGCCGGCCGAGAAGGGAACCATGCGTCGCCCGCCGCGGGTCCCGCAGGCAAGCATATTCAGCGAAGGGTTAGGCACACATGTCCTCTGGGTAGGCGCCCTGATTGGCGCGGTGGCGCTTCTCGCGGGTTATTTGACGCTGGATCAGCCTGATGATACTTGGCAGACCATGATATTCACGACCTTGGCCTTTTTGCAGGTAGGGCAGGCAATGGCCTCGCGTTCTAGTCGGGAGTCGCTGTTTACAATGGGCCTGCGTAGCAATCCAGTGCTGCTGGGGTTGGCCATATTGACAATCGTTTTGCAGCTATTGGTGATCTACGTTCCGTTCTTGGATCGCTTCTTCAACGTGGTGCCTCTGAGCTCTACGGAACTACTACTGGCTGCCGTTTTGGGCAATACAGCGTTCTGGGCAATTGAGATTGAAAAGTGGTTCTTGCGCCGGCAAACTAGATAGCCAGCAACTAGCAGTTAACGGCACTTCATAAACCCCTTCGCAACTAGTGTTCTTGGAAGTTAGGTAACTATGGACTTGATTTGGATAATCGCCGCATTTTTGGCAGGGATGGTCGCCAAGGTTCTGCGTCTGCCGACACTGGTTGGCTATCTGGCCGCTGGATTAGTCTTAGCTCTTCTCGGCGTGGAAAGTAATGAGTTGATCCAAGCCGTTGCCGATTTCGGTGTAATCTTACTTCTGTTCACGGTTGGGTTGCACATTAGCTTTCGCAGTCTGTTGCAGACCCAGGTCCTTGGAGTTGGCACCATACACCTGATAATCAGTGCAACTTTGTTCAGCGCACTTCTCTATGGCTTGCAGCTACCTTTTTCGGTAGCCGTGTTAATTGCCATCGGCCTGGCTTTCTCCAGTACGGTATTGAGTGCCAAATCGTTGGATGCGCGGGGCGAACTGGATAGCTATCATGGCCGTCTGGTCATCGGTATCTTAATCTTGCAGGATGTCGTCGCGGTGCTGTTGTTGGCGGTGGCTGGTGATGGGACGCCCTCGCTGTGGGCAATAGCTCTGTTCGCTCTGCCTCTATTACGGCCGATTCTATTGCGCGTGATGTACACCGTTGGCCGCGACGAGTTGCTCCTGATTTATGGCCTATTGTTGGCCTTGGGCATAGGCTGGCTCTTCGAATCGGTCGGTCTGGACGCCAAACTAGGAGCCCTGATAGCAGGTCTGATACTGGCCGGGGACCCGCGTTCCGACGAGCTGTACGACAAACTTTGGGCCTTGAAAGAAGTGTTTCTCGTCGGCTTCTTCCTACAAGTGGGGCTGGCCGGTTTGCCAGACAGCCGCGGCTGGCTGCTTATCGGCTTGTTGCTACTCTTATTGCCGCTGAAAGGAATACTGTTTTTTGCGCTCATGCTGCTGTTCAGATTGAGGGCCAGAACAGCATTCTTAGGCAGCGTTTCGTTGACGGCTTACAGCGAGTTTGCTTTGATCGTCGTGGCAGGTCTAGCAGAGGTTGGACTGATTGATGACACACTCATTGCGACCGTCGGTTTGCTCGTTGCTGTTTCCTTCGCGCTGAACGCCCCGGTCAGCCGCGTTGTCAACCCACTATGGCGGCGCGTGGCGCATCGACTGGAACGCTTCGAACGCGATGTGCCCCATCCCGATCACGAACCACGTACGCTTGGGTCGGCTGATTACATCGTTGTGGGCATGGGCCAGGCAGGAGTCGCCGCCTACGACTATTTGGTCGAGACGGGTAAGCGCCCACTAGGCATCGATGCCGATCCGGCACAGATCAATAGAATGCTAAGCAGCGGCCGGCGCATCCTCTACGGTGACGCAAATGATCCGGAGTTGTGGACTGGGCTGGATCTTTCACGAGTGAACGGGGTGATGCTGACTTTGGACAATGCCTCTGCGGAAATTAGCGCAGCCCAGAACCTACGGCGTGAAGGTTTTGAGGGATTCATTGCCGCCCTGCAACGCTACTCCGAGAACAAGATGGCATTGGAGAAAGCGGGGGTCAATATATCGTTCTTGCCGCTTGCCCAGGCCGGACGAGAGTTAGCCCAAGTGTGTCTGTCCGGTGAAACTGGAGATCTCGGCCGCCTCTATGCATCCGATCTTCCATCTACTACCCAATAGACAATGGTGCTCTGAGCTGCTCAGTGTCGTTGTCTCGCCCACGATTTCGACATTGGCGCGGCATGTGCTACATCATGCTGCGTCTGGACGGCCGGGAGCCAACGCTAGAAAACATCCGCACCTACCAGGCCGAGAAGCTCGGCCGCTTCAATGGCAACACTCTACTGACTGAACTGATGCCGATCCCGAAACCGAAGGTGAAGCGTTGGGGTTATGACGAATTGATCCCCCAATTCGCTACCAGAGAGGAATACTACCGGGTCGTAAAGCCTAGAAGAATCGAGTACTTGAGGGCGCTTCTCACCGAGCACCGGCCCAATGTTGTTGTCTGTTACGGGAAAGCCTTCTGGGGCGATTACCGGCAGCTGTTTGAGGGGACTGTCTTTGAGCAAGAAGGTCAGTTCCAAACGGCCGCTTTCGATGACACTCAAGTCATCCTCACTGGCCACTTTGCGGCCCGGAGCATGAACGGCCGGTTTGATGAATTGGCGACTATCATCCAACACACCACCCAGAGGATATAAACTGTGGCAACAGGTAGACAAATGAAGCTGGTCAAGAAAACAGGTGTATACCTGGTTGCTGCCGAAATTTGCAGGTGCAGATTTAATGCAAACCTTCACGGTCTGTGTAAATTTTAGAGACTAGTAGTATAAGTTAGGATCATTGGGATTGAGGGTGATCCAGGAAGCCACGAACACCCAATTTGGATTGAAACATTTTTACCTAGCTTAACTTCATGGAATCTGATTGGATACGAATCCAAGGCTTGCAATTGTTCTCGTGCCAAATAAGGGGAATTAATGGGCAACAGTCTCCCAACATCCTTATAGAGCACGGCAGACTGGTTACCAAAAACGAAGGTAAAATGCAAGAATCCCTCTGAGAATTTTAATTTCGCTTCCTTGGGCAAACTTATTATATTGTGAGCAGCACCATTCACAACCTCAGTAAACTTCCTAAGTCGTCTGTCTGAATCTGTCGATGGTGATTGAGCAATAACCTTAGTCTCAGCCTTCAAATCCCTCAGTAGGGACTCGTCAGCTATGCTCATACCAAGCCAAAGAAGTCGAGAATCTCCTAACTCCGGAGTTCTGCCAACGGATTGATGATCTCTTGAGCCAGTACTTGTGATGTGCCACCTTAACCTACTCGGTTCAAGACTCAAATGATCTAGATCGAAATCTTCTCTTTTTGTTGATCCGCGTAACGTATCTTGCTGTACCCAATTCGGATTCATTGACAAACCTGGGAAAAATAGTATTCGATTTCCCTCAGATAATATGAATACACCGAGCCATTTCTTTGGTGGGAGTAGCGACGATTTAGTTTCGTCTCCACCATAAAAGCATAATGCTACATCACGAAATGGTTTACCATCCACAAGCAAGCTCTGAAATGCACGCGACATCGGATTCTGCGGATCGTCGTCCGTACCCGGTAGTCCCGGTTCAAGGCTGAAAGTCAAGCGAAGTGTATGCATTACATATGATTATATCGTTTCTTTAAAGTAAGTTCAGAAATACACGTCACCCCGGTGATCAATTCGGATAGTTCTTATTTTCAGTATCAATGCATCGTCGGCTACGTATCGAGGGTTTCGTGATATCAAAGACTCCAACAAGTTATAATCGCAGTATTATTAATGATTGGCTATTTACGGCCGAGGCGGCCGAACTCCCCACCCATCACCGATAGCCAGTCAACGGGAGCCATCAAACTACAAGCACCGCTTTCCCCGTCCCCGGCCGAGGCCTCGCCTTCAGAGGAGCCGCCTAATCCCGCATAAATTGGCATTTTTCTTGATGGCGAAAGTCTCTACTGGTCCTCACGCCTAATATACCTCAGAGGTTCTGCAACGGAACAACTTGGTATTATAGACCTTCAAGGCCAAGCCTATCTACTACCCGTAGTTGGTGTCGGTTTTATTTTTCAACTAATCATGGTATTCGGAAGGGAAAACTTCCGTACTTCTCAGGTTTGAGAACGTTGTTCACATACAGATTTGCAGCGAGCCTCACAAAAATAATGACGGTAAACACTATAAAGCCCGTGCCGTAGTCAACTGACGTAAAAAAGGGAAGCAAAAAAAGCCAAAAGACAGCATTAAAGGCCCAAAAAGCCATCCTGGTGAGTGGGTTGTTGAACCCTTGTTTGACTGAATCGTTAGCAGAGTTTTTCTGAAGCCACGCGAACCGCATGGCTGTATGGTATTCGACAGTCAGTCAGTATAGCGCTCCGATAACTGCAAGCGCGATCATTCCGCCCCTCTCCGAATAAAATGAAGTGGATAAAGCGAACACAACATAAATCAGAGCGGGAAGTCCCAGTCCCAGTGCAAGCATATTGTTCCAACGTACTGTCAGGAGTTTTTCTTTTGTCATAGTGCCCCTCAATTCTGCTTATCGGTCTCCAGATAATGATGCCTCATATTACTATTAGGTATTGTTGTTATGTGCCACAGTTATTACTACATTTCCCTTTTTGTGCCCTGTTTCAACATACCTGTGAGCCTCGGCAATTTGCTCCAACGGATACCGTCTATCCATGACCGATTTTAACTTTCCCGCCTCAATAAGCTCTTTGAGGAAAATCAAGTCCTTTGTCTTTTCGCTTGATGCCATCATACCCGGGGCCGTAGTCACTGCCTTTTTGCTGCCTACTATTGAAGTCAATCCCATTTGAAGAAAATTCGCTAGCGAAGGACCAGTAAAGATATAGACCCCTCCTTGCTTTAGCGAGCCTTTACAACGTGAAAATGAACTCTTGTTTACCGCATCAAAAATAATGTCATAGGTCTGGCCGGTTTTGGTAAAATCTTCTTTGGTGTAATCAATGACCTTATCGGCTCCCAGAGATTTCACCATTTCTGAATTTGAGGTACTACATACCCCGGTAACTTCCGCGCCATAGTACTTGGCAAGCTGAACCGCATAAGTACCTACACTTCCAGAAGCGCCATTGATAAGGACTTCTTGTCCGCTCTGTATGTTTCCCTTTCTAAGGAAAGACAAGGCTCCAAATGCCCCATCAACGACGGCGGCGGCTTCACCATAGTTCATATTGGCCGGCTTTATTGCCAGCGCCTCTTCTTCAGGCAGACATTTATACTCGGCATAAGCACCTAAACTCATCCCGGTAGTTCCAAAAACTTGGTCACCTTTCTTAAAAAGTTTTACATCTTTGCCTATTGCCTCAATTTCCCCGGATAGTATTTCCCCTGCAATCGTACTTTTGGGTTTTAGGAGACCAGTGAATAATCTTGAAATAAAAGGTTCACCCCTTCGAAATGTAGGGTCCGTTGCGGTTACTGCTGCCGTATATATTCTGATCAGTACTTCATTGTCCTTGGGAGTAGGTTTTGCTACCTCTTTGAGTTGAAGAACATCGGGGGGTCCGTATTTTGTCCACACAATCGCTTTCATGAGTCTTCTCCAAATTTACTTTGATCCGGCTATTTTTAGAATCGCTTACGACAATACATCTCTAAGTAGCTTGCTGCCATTTACTTTTTGACATCTGACGCATCTGTTTGGCCTGGTTTAACACGAATAATCGAGAGCAATGGCTTTCCTATGAAACAGGATTACCATTTTCCCTCAGCGTTTAGGAAGTGTCGAACGTAATGAGTTTGTCATGTGCCTGGTGGCAATAATACTCAAAGCTAACGCTGAGAAGTTATGACGGTCAGTGATCGTGCCACTGAAGTCGCAACGATGTAGAATTTAACAATGGCTGAAGAATGGCTGACGACCGAACAGGCTGCCGAATTAAGTGGGTATCACCCTGACCACATCAGGCGACTTATTAGAGGTGGCGACCTCCAGGCTCGTAAATTTGGCCCTGTGTGGCAGGTCAATAGACAAGCATTGTCAGACTATTTGGAGGCAGCTAAGGAATCAGGGGATAAACGTAGGGGACCAAAATAGTAGACAAAAGCAGCGAAAAAGTATATAATATGTCTTAACGATACGACATATTTGCGGCTAAAGACGGCCCACGAAAGTGCTGTCACACTGACGTGAGCCTAACACCTGAGCCGGGTTAGCGGCCCAAGTGCTGACAGCATTATACCTGTTTGCATCCAATTCGCTCACCTGGTTCAGGTGGGCGCTTTTGTTTTGGAGGTGTAAATGGTCTGGAACTGATGGAAACAATCAAATAAGGGCAAAGAGAACCGCTCCCCTTGCCCTTATACTGTTTCAAGGAGCATTTTGACAAAGGGAGCGGCCAAGCAAAGTCAAGGAGATTATATCATGTGTAACGGAGAAAACGGGCACCGCCATCTCGGTGCCCTGCACATCCTCTACCAGCAGCAGCCGACAGACCTCGACCGGCGCTTCATCGAGATTCGCCAATGGTTGACGGCCGAGGGCAACTATTCAGACCCCATCGTCGAGCACGGCCGCGTGGACAAGTCCGGCGACCTGCTGACTGAGGTAAAAGTTGTACCCTTCTTCCTTTCAATGGAAGAGGCATTGGAATCAATTAATGGCCGGAAAGGGGAAATTGATAACTGGACGATTGTTGCCAACAGTGATGACTAGTAAAGACCTTTTCAAGTAGTCGGACTATCGGCTAGATCAGCATCACATTGATCTAGCCACC
>WOR8_10005833_pt1 | contig 11847 bp, 10 predicted proteins | sample DeeMarSeWOR38_10_FD_19890 | JGI IMG/M metagenome (IMG submission 19890) | reverse complement strand
CTCTCAATGTCGGGGCATTCAAAGTGGGCAACCATCAGAAGAAAAAAAGGAGCGCTGGATGCAAAAAGAGGAAAACTCTTTACAAAATTAATTAAAGAATTAACTATTGCCGCTCGTGAAGGTGGAGGCGATCCTGATGGAAATCCACGTCTTCGGCTTGCCGTTGATAATGCAAAAGCAGCTAATATGCCTGCGGACAATATCGAACGTGCAATTAAAAAAGCAACTGGTGAACTTGAAGGCACCACTATCTCTGAACTTACTTATGAAGGATATGGTCCCGGAGGTATTGCACTACTTGTCGAGGTTGCGACCGACAATAAAAACAGAACAGTTGCTGAAGTGAGACACATTTTCAGCAGACACGGTGGTAATATGGGTGAAAGCGGATCGGTTGCATGGATGTTTGAAAAGAAGGGAATAATATCTTTGCCCAAGCAGGGTAAATCTGAAGATGAGATTATGGAATTGGTTTTGAATGCGGGTGCAGAAGATTTGCGCACGGAAGATGAGTATTTCGAAATACAAACTGATATAGAATCATTCGAACCTGTAAGAAAAACATTGAGTGATAAAAATCTCACGATGGACAATGCATCGCTTCAATGGATCGCAAAAAATACAATAAATGTCGCTGGAGAGAACGCTGAGAAGATGATGAAGCTTATAGAGGGACTTGAAGACTGCGATGATGTTCAGAACGTTTATTCAAATGCTGATTTTGATGAAGATTTCATCAAACAGCAATCCTGATTTTAATATTTATTTGAAATAAAAATGATTATACTCGGTGTTGATCCGGGAACCAATATAACAGGCTACGGATTAATCGAATACACCAATAATAAGTTCAGAAGAATTTCACACGGAGTAATTAAACTTCCCCCTTCAAAATCTCTTACTCAAAAACTTGAAATAATTTACAATGAATTGGACCGGCTTCTCAAACTTTATAAGCCCGATGAATTTGTAATCGAAACAGCTTTCTACGGAAAAAATGTTCAAGCAGTTTTAAAGATTGGATACGCACGTGGAGTCTCACTGCTTGCAGCAATCCATAACAAAGTTCCAACAAATGAATATTCTCCACGTGAAGTAAAAAAAGCAGTTGTTGGCAAAGGTGCTGCATCAAAGCAGCAAGTGAATTATATGGTGATGACAATTTTAAACTCAAAGAAGATTAAATTTAAACCCGACGAAAGTGATGCTCTTGCAATTGCTCTTTGTCATGCATTCAGATTGAAAGCACCATTATTTAAAAAGAGCAAAAGTTGGAAAGAATACATCGTCGCTAATCCAGACCGCGTTATTAATAATTGAAAGATTTTAATCGTTTATGATCGGCTTCTTAACTGGAAAAATAATCGCAGCAAAACCTACTCAAATTTTACTTGACGTAAACGGAGTTGGTTATGAGATCAGAATTTCAATAAACACATTCGAAAGAATAAGTGGGAAAGAATCCATTTCACTTTTCATATATACAAATGTAAAAGAAGATGCTATAACTTTATTTGGATTTTATTCCGAAGCAGAAAAACAAATGTTCGAACTTCTAATTTCAATTAACGGTGTTGGACCAAAATCTGCCTTAAGTCTTCTTTCAGGCATTACAACTGAAGACCTAAAGCAAGCAATAATTACGACCAATGTCGAAAGAATAATAGCTGTTCCAGGAATCGGAAGAAAAACTGCTGAAAGATTAATTCTTGAGTTAAAGAATAAAGTAAGAGATATTAAAGATGAAGGAATTACTTCGACCAAGCCAAGTATAACAAAAGAAGCTGTTTCAGCATTGTCAACCCTGGGTTATAATTTTGCATTATCTGAAAAAGTTGTGAATAAAATTCTATCAGAATTACCTGATTGCAGTTTGGAAGAATTGATTAAAAGAACTTTACAGGAATTAAATAAATAATTAAATAACAACACATGAAAGCTGTGCAATCTCTCCAAGTCTAGTTTCTAACTTATCTCCCCTATTAACCTTACCAACTCCGGCAGGAGTTCCTGTAAAAATCAAATCTCCTTTCTCAAGAGTCATTACTGATGAAATGTATTCAACAATTTCTGCAGGACTAAAAATCATACTTTTCAAAGTATCGCTTTGTTTTACAACATCATTTACTATCAGCTCTAGCTTTTCATCTGATTTTAACTGATAGTCCTTTTTCAAAATAAAATCAGAAATAACCGCAGAAGTATCGAAGCATTTTGCAAGCGTCCAGGGATGACCTTTTTTCTTCAATCCATCCTGAATATCGCGTAATGTCATATCAAGTCCGACACCGTAACCAACAATTGCTTTTTCTGCTTGACTATTATTTGCTTTACTAACTGTCTCCCCAATCAACAACACAAGTTCAACCTCGTGATGAAGCTCCTTTCCGTAATCAGGATAAACGATTTCTCCACCTGAATAAATTATTGCTGAAGCAGGTTTGAGAAAAAAAACTGGTTTCTCCGGTACTTCATTACCGAGTTCTTTTGCATGTTCAGCATAGTTTCTGCCAACGCAAACTATTTTACCAATAGTGAATTCTTCTTTTGAGTTTTTTATATGTGATGTCTTCATGTTTTCTGCTTCTTCTTTGTTGCTGCAGGAAAAAGTATGTTATTTAAAATTAACCTGTATCCGGGAGAATTTTTATAAAGACTAAGATCAGTTGGCGGATCGCCGACAGCGTGCTGGTAATCTTCGGGGTCGTGACCACCGTAAAATGCAAATGATCCCCTGCCGTAATTTCCCTGAATATATTTTACCTGATCGGTTCCTTCTCTTTGACCAAGAATAGTAACTGAATTTTTTATTGTGCTTCTTCTGAACATAGAAGTCTGTCCCATAAATCCACGAATAACATTTACGTGATCTTGCGTAAGCATTGTCGGCACAGGATCGTACTTTGCTGAAAATTCAAATAAAGTAAAATAATCGTTAGCAAAATTTCCAACTTCAGCTGGCTGGATATCAATATCGCTGTATTCATAAACATATGGATTCGTTTCCAGCTTGAAATTTGTAAAAGCAAGTGTGTTATCATAGTTTAGTTTCTGTTGAGCATCAGGATCTGCTGCATCACCATCATACATTTGCGCACATATGTCAACATTAAGAGCAGAAAGCGCAATATCATACGAATCCGTTGCTGAGCACATTGCAAATAAGAACCCACCTCGTCCAACATAATTTTTTATATCAACAGCAACAGTTTTCATCATTTCAGAAACTTTTTTGAATCCATTCTTCTTTGCATCCTGTTCATAAAGAAGCTGCTGATCAATATACCATTGAGCAGAAGCAAAACTCGCGTAAAATTTTCCATACTGACCAGTAAAATCTTCGTGATGCAGGTGAAGCCAATCGTATTTATCAAGATCACCTTTTAAGATTTCATCATTCCAAATTTTGTCATAAGGAACACCCGCGTATTCAAGAACGAGTGTTACGGCATCATCCCACGGCTGAAATCCCGGCGGAACATAAACAGCAATCTTGGGTGCTTTTTCTAGCCTGACAACATCCATATTTTGATCATCACTTTGTACAAAAGAATAAATTTCAGTTGCCTGCGATAAAGAAATTGCTTCGAATGATACATTGTTCACTCTGCATTCTGCTGCCAGATCATCACTATAATCAATAAGGAATGAGCCACCCATGTAATTGAGAAGCCAATCTGCTTTGTAACCTTTAGTTAAAGCACGGTAAGTAATTCCGTACGCTTTTAAATGATCAGTCTGACCTAAATCCATATTGATTAAAATTTTGGATTGGGGGAAGATCGGTAAGGAAAATATTATAACCGAAACTAGTATTTGCAAAATTGATTTTTTCATAGCACTCATCAGATCATAATTATAAAAAATCGTACTCGAAATTTACGCTGACTTCTTCTCCGCTTTAATAAATAGTGGTTCCTCCCCTTTCACAACCGCATCTTTTGTGATCACACATTTTTCAATATCTTTTCTGTTTGGAAGTTCATACATAATATCAAGCATAAAATCTTCAACAATTGATCGGAGCGCTCGAGCCCCTGTTTTCTTTTGCATTGCTTTTTCAACGATTGAATTTATAGCAAACTTATCGAACTCCAGTTCAACACCCTCCATCAAAAATAATTTTTTGTATTGTTTGAGGATTGCATTTTTCGGATCAGTTAAAATACTTTTCATAGCTTCTTCATTAAGCTGATGAAGCGGTGCAACTACAGGAATCCTGCCAATGAGTTCCGGGATCAATCCATATTTCAGCAAATCTTCCGGCTGAATAAATTTAAGCAGATCGTCTTCCTCATTTTTATCTTTTACATCTCTGGCAAAACCCATTTTATTTTTATTAATTCTTGCAGCAATAATTTTGTCGATACCGTCAAATGCACCGCCGAGAATGAATAGTATGTTTTTTGTATTCACATTTATCAAGCTTTGTTCAGGGTGCTTTCTGCCACCCTTTGGTGGTACGCCTGCTGTAGTTCCTTCAAGAATTTTTAGCAGTGCTTGCTGTACTCCTTCGCCAGAAACATCACGTGTAATTGAAGTGCTTTCACTTTTACGTGCAATTTTATCTATTTCGTCGATATAGACGATTCCTTTTTGTGCTCTGTCAAGATTGTAATCAGCAGCCTGAAGTAAGTGAACGAGAACTGTTTCAACATCATCACCTACGTATCCAGCTTCTGTTAAAGTTGTTGCATCAGCAATTGCAAAAGGAACATCAAGAATTTTTGCAAGTGTCTGTGCGAGCAAGGTTTTTCCAACGCCTGTAGGACCAATAAGCATAATATTACTTTTTTCAATTTCAACATCTTCCAATTCAAAAAATGTTGAACGCATACTTATTCTTTTATAATGATTGTATACTGCAACTGACAAAACTTTCTTCGCCCTATCCTGTCCAATGACATATTCATCAAGCTGTTTTTTTATTGATTCAGGTGTGTAAGAATATTTTTCTTTTTTACTCGTGTTCTGGTAAGTCGCTAAATTATTCTTCAGAATATCAACGCTGCTGGCAATGCATATATCGCATATGTAAACATCCGGACCTGCTATCATTCCTCCGACTTCGTGTCCTTCTCTTCCACAGAAAGAACATTTAACAATTTTCTGTCCCTGTTTTTTATTCATTTAAGATCCCGGTTTATTCTGTAATAATAAAATCTGAGTTCTGGCGTCATCGGCGTAAATAGATTTTGGATAATCAGCCAATAACTTTTGATAAAACTCTTCTGCTCTACTGTTATTTTTTATTCCATACTGATTGATTTTTCCGAGCAAATATACGGCTTTATCAGCATAAATATTTTTTTCACCCTGTACTGCTACTCCTTCAAGAACAGAAATGGATTCGGGATAATTATCAACCGCTAATAGCATTTCCGCATATTTTATCGATGCAATTGTACTCAAGACGAATGCCTGCTGATTATCAGCTAATTTCTTGTAATCATTTGCAGCTTCTTCAAACTTTTTCTGCTCGGCAAGAAATTCGGCATCAGCATAAACTAACAGGTTAGACGAATCATTCATCTGAGGGTTCAATAACAGCAATAGTTCAAGGGCATCATTTGCCGAGTTATCCTTCAAATTGGTTAGAATCTGATAAAAGTATTTTTTTGCTTCATCAATATTTCCCTGATAAAATTTTACTTTACCTAGCTTATAAACCGCATTATTTTTCTGAGCCTCACTTGCGTTTAGCAATTTTGTCACTGCAGAAAAATCTTTCTCCGCCTCGTTAAGATCCCCATCTATCAAGGCAATGTTTCCAAGTTCCTGATAAGCTTCAGCAGAATTATTTGACAAAGGGGCTTCTTTAATAATTGTTGCCAGAAGTCTTTTAGCCTCTTCATAATTTCCTAACAGGTAAAATTCTATTACGGCTGTCCGAAGTATACTTTCATAAGCAGGATCAGAATGTCTGAAGAGATTTGTTACAACATTAAATGCATTTAAAACTTCTTCTGTTTTTTCAGATTGAAATTTTTCGGATTCAAAATACGGCTTCCACAACGGGAGAGTTTTTTCATAATCTTCAAACAAAGATGCTTCAAGCGATCTTGCATATCCAAGATAGGCCTGTGGAATTATTGGAGAATCGGGATACAGGTTAGTAATCTTTTTGAAAACCTCAGCAGATAAAGCATATTCTTTTTCTGAAAACATTTGTCTCGCAAAATTGAAAAGCTCTCTTCCCTGGGAAGATTGTTTTGAATCAATACCCAAATAAATTTCATAAGCTTTTTGAAAAGATTTTTTTTCAATGTATAATTTTGCAAGCAGATAAGAATAGCCGAGGTTATTATTATCAGCACAATTTTCTATTCCTTTTAATATTACATCAAGCGCACCGGGACGGTTTATATTTTCAAATACTCGTGTCTCAACGATATTTTCCTGCGAAGGATCGATCGAAAGAATCTCACAATACTGTTGAGCAGCTTTTTCAAACTGCATCGTCATTGAATAAAGTCTGGCCAGATCGAAAGAATAAATTACTTTATCATTGGATGCTTTTTTCCCTTCTTCATACAACTCGATTGCAACATCAAAAGCTCTTCTGTCAAGAGCGTAATTGGCAATTAACCTGTAAAAAACCGGATTCACATCTTTTGCTTGGAACGCTTCATTCCATACTTCAATAGCTTTCTGTTCGTTACCCATCATATAATATGTAGCGCCAAGCATACCATATGCTTCAATATCTTCAGGATTTTTAGTAACACGATCGTCCAGAATATTTATAAGTGCTGCATAATTTTTTGTCTGTGTATAAACTCTGTACAAAGCACTGATATATTGAAAGTTTGAAGGATCAGATTCGTACAATTCTTCGTACAGTTTTGCAGCGGAATCATGCTCACCAATTTGTTCATAACTTTGAGCAAGAGTTAGTTTCTGATCAATTCTATGTTGAGCATGAGTTGACAAGAAAAAACAAATTGAAATTATTACAGCAATTTTCGATTTCATACCAATGCAAAATAAGAATTTATCAGCCCCTTTCAAGGTCAATTAAAGGTTTATATTGAAAGCATTTAATGGTTATTACTAGTGCTAACCTTATTTAATTATTACACTTATCTTTAGTCATTTTTTAAGTATTTTTGACCCCAATGAAAAAGGTTTTTGTACTCGGCTCATCCGGATCAATCGGTGTTAACTGCCTGAATGTTATAAGTAATCTAAGAAATGATTTTGAAGTAACAGGACTTTCTGTAAACTCAAATACCGAATTGCTTCTTGAACAGATAAATAATTTCAAACCGAAAGTTGTTGTTGTAAGAGATGAAAAAGCTGCAAGTAATATTTCTGGAAGAATTCCTGCCGATTGTGAACTATTAATTGGTGAAAACGGTTTAAATAAAGCTGCTCTAGAAGTAGATTACGATATTTTTATGGGAGCAATGGTGGGCTTTGCGGGATTGGCTCCAACCATTGAAGCAGTAAAACGAGGAAAACGAATTGCTCTTGCGAATAAGGAAACTCTTGTTGTTGCCGGCGAAATTGTAACCGATCTTTGCAGAGAAAACGATTCTGAAATTATTCCTGTTGATTCTGAGCACAGTGCAATTTACCAATGCTTGATTGGTGAGAATTTAAACGAAGTTGAAAAATTAATTCTTACTGCTTCCGGTGGACCTTTTAGAGAAAAAGATAAATCATTTTTTGAAAATGCGACTATTGATGAAGCACTTAATCATCCAAACTGGAAAATGGGAAGCAAGATCACAATTGATTCTGCCACGATGATGAATAAAGGTCTCGAGGTAATCGAAGCGCATTGGTTATTTGGTCTTCCGCCTGAAAAGATTGATGTGGTAATACATCCGCAGTCAATAATTCATTCGATGGTTCAGTTTATTGATAGTTCAATAAAAGCTCAACTTGGTCTGCCAGATATGAAACTGCCAATTCAATATGCTTTAACTTTCCCGGAAAGGCAGCTTAATAATTTTGAGAGGACTAATTTGCCAGCAATCAATTCCCTAACTTTTTTTGAACCGGACTTCACAAAATTCGAATGTCTAAAATTAGCTTTTGATGCTTTGAGTTCAGGAGGTACTGCACCCTGTATTTTGAATGCCGCAAATGAAGTAGCGGTAAGTAAATTTTTACATAACGAAATTAAGTTCTCACATATCCCCTTGTTAATAAATAAGGCTTTGGATAAAGTTGAGAACATTTTATCACCTGATTTGGGAACAATATTTGATTGTGACAGAGTCACCAGGGAATATGTAATGACGTTAAATTAAAATGGAGAAACTTTCTTAATGGATTATATAATTTATTTTGCGATTACAATAGGAATACTTGTTTTTATACACGAGCTCGGACATTTCCTCGCAGCAAAGATGACAGGAATGCGGGCTGATGTATTCGCAATTGGATTTGGAAAAAGACTTTTCGGTTACAATAAAAAAACCGGATTCACTTTCGGCAGCCTTCCCAAAGATTTTGATGGTGAAGGACATACTGACTACAGAATTTCATTATTACCTCTTGGCGGTTATGTTAAAATACCTGGAATGGTTGATGAAAGCGGAGATACTGAATTTGCTAACAGAGAACCGCTACCGTATGAGTTCAGATCTAAAAATTTCTGGCAGAAGTCCTTAGTCATAAGTGCTGGTGTTATTATGAATCTCCTACTTGCAATATTAATCTTCTGGGGTGCAAATTTCTTTAAAGGAAAACCTGTCACACTTACCACTACAATTGGTTATATAAGCCCTAACAGCCCTGCCGATTCAATTGGATTTATGTCGGGAGATATAATTAAATCAGTAAATGGAGCTACGGTTGAAAATTGGGACGATATTAGAAACGAAATTTATATGAATACGATTGGCGATAATCTGAACATAATAATTTCACGAAATGGAAATGAATTAAATATATTCATCCCGCGTTCAAAAATTCCTGATCCCGAAAAAAGAGGTGAGTTATTAAAACCCCAGGGATATAAACCTTACATTGCTGATGTGCTTAATGACTCACCAGCACAAACTGCCGGCTTACATCCAGGAGACATTATCCTTGATCTCGACGGAATTCCACTTGGTAATTCATCAGAGTTTGTAGAGATTGTTTCTCAGAATGCAGGTAACCAGCTCAATGCTAAAATACTTCGGGGTGAAGATACTTTAAATCTGGCAGTTACTCCTGGCAGCGATAGTAAAGTAGGTATTGCAATCAACGATATTTTTGAAGGTAAAACCGAACTGAGAACTTTTGGATTTTTTGAGTCGTTTGTCGTTGCGGGTGAAGACCTTTACAATTTCAGTTCAGTTACCTTTATGGCTGTAAGCAAAGTAATAACTGGAAAGATTGAAGCCAAAAATGCTGTCGCCGGTCCTGTACGCATAGCTAAGCTTGCAGCGAAATCAGCGGAGGTTGGAGTTGAGAGTTTTCTTTTCTTCCTAGCAATTCTTAGCCTAAGTCTTGCGTTGATTAATATTATGCCCTTCCCTGTTCTTGATGGAGGACATCTGCTAATGATAATTATTGAAACAATAACAAGGCGAGAAATACCGGTTAAAGTTAAAATTGCTATCAACAATACTGGCTTCGTGTTGCTTTTAATTTTGATGGCGTTTATAGTTTATAACGATATACTTTCATTGTAAGTTAATACTCACAAATAAAAATTATAAAACAGGTAAAACCCACCTATCATTTTATTTTGCCTGCAGTAAAAATTAATCCGCCGTTCCTCTATTAACTCAATAAGTTTGATAGTGATTTTAAGCCCCGGATTGTAAACGGGGCTTATTTATCAGGTTGAGACCGCACTCAACTAATTTACCTTGACAAGTAATAAGTTTATATTTGATGAGCAGAGAGAAAAAAATACCTTTAGATTTCGAAAATTCCATTAAAGGGCAGCATTCTGTTAAAGCAATGAAATTAACCCGCAAACAATTATACTGGCTTAGCCAGGTTACCGGCTGGACAATTTTTGTGGGGACAAATCTTTTTATTATTTCTTCTTTTGAAGAAATTACATGGCAGAGAATACTGGTTTTTATTTTTCTTGCAATTGATGGAATGGTATTTACTCATATTCTTCGGTCCGTAATTCTAAAAAATAACTGGCTCAATCTTTCGCTAATAAAAATTATTCCCAGGGTGCTAATTTCAAGTATTGTAACCGGAACAATTATTTTCGCTTTTGTGTTTGCTGCAAGTTACGTCGCTGGTACTTTGAAGCCGGAAGAGTTTAACATTGTTCGACCATTTGCAGGATCGGTAAATGTGAGCATACTTGTTCTGTTATGGAGTCTTATTTATTTCACATTTCACTACATGGAAAATTACCGGAAGAAGGAAATTGAATCGCTGATCTGGGAAGCAGCAGTTAAAGATTACGAACTTAAAACACTTAAGTCACAATTGAATCCTCACTTTATGTTCAATGCGATGAATAGCATACGTGCATTAATTGAAGAAGATCCTGAATCAGCTAAAGTTGCAATTACAAAACTTTCCAACATACTGCGTTACTCTTTGCAGATGGAAAGAATGGAAAGAGTTCCTCTTGAGGAAGAAGTGGAAACAGTTAAAAATTATCTTGATCTAGAAAGAATGAGATTTGAAGATAGGCTTAAATACAAGCTGGATGTTGACAGAAGCACAAATAAAATTGAAATCCCGCCGATGATGATACAAACACTTATTGAAAACGGGATAAAGCATGGTATTGCAAAGAGGACTGAGGGTGGAGAAATCATTTTAAAAACCAAAATAATGACTACCTCTAATGGTCCAAAACTAAAAATTGAAATAAGAAACAGCGGACATTTCAGTGAAGAGCAGTTAAAAAGCTCAAATGGGTTCGGAGTTAGTAACACCAAACACAGACTAAATCTGCTATTCGGTGATGACGCTAATTTTACAATACAGAATGAGAATGGTAATACCGTTCTTGCTGAGATTGAAATTCCGACGGGGTCAAGCAATAACAATTAAGAGGGAAATAAAATGAAAGCATTAATAATTGACGACGAAAGATTAGCACGAGCAGAATTAAAAAGACTTCTTACTCCTTTTAAAGATCTTCAGGTTGTGGGTGAAGCAGTAAATGCAGAAGATGCGGTTGATAAAATAAATGAGCTAAGACCGGATCTAATTTTTCTTGATATTCAGATGCCGGGTAAAACCGGTTTTGAAATGCTTGAAGAATTGGATGCCGTACCAATAGTTGTGTTCACAACAGCTTATGATGAATATGCATTAAAAGCATTTGAATACAATGCGCTCGATTACTTGTTAAAGCCAATCGAACCGAAACGACTTGAAGAAACAGTTAACAAGCTTATTGAAAAAGGAAGAAAAAAAGCCGCTGTCGAAACCGATACGGAATCGTTAACAGAAAGCGACCAGGTTTTTGTAAAAGACGGAGACAGATGCTGGTTCGTTAAGCTTGAAAAAATCAGATTGTTTGAGTCAGAAGGAAATTATGTTCGTCTCTTCTTTGAAGAAAATAAACCACTCATTTTACGCACTCTGAATTATCTCGACGAAAGACTTGACAGTAAAGTGTTCTTCCGGGCAAATAGAAAACACATTATCAATCTCAAGTGGGTTGATTCTATAGAACCGTGGCTGAACGGTGGTTTGCTTGTTAAACTAAAAGACGGTCACAAAGTTGAAGTGAGTAGAAGGCAGGCTGTTAAGTTTAAAGATATGCTGAGTCTCTAGCTCTTTGATTGTCATTGCGAATTCTGATTTGTCCGGATGAAGCAATCTTTACAATAACTTAAGATTGCTTCGTCATTTCACTCCTCGCAATGACAAACAAAGCTAATTAAATAACTCCCACGCAATTCCAAAACGAAT
>WOR8_10005830_pt1 | contig 11848 bp, 7 predicted proteins | sample DeeMarSeWOR38_10_FD_19890 | JGI IMG/M metagenome (IMG submission 19890) | reverse complement strand
TTCTGGACCCTGATTTTTGCGGGCCTGGTTGGGGCTGTCCTGGGTTACTTAGTCACCGACCAGGTGCTTTCAATAATCTATGCTTATCATATCTCGGTAGGGATAATTACCCTCCTCATTGGCAGTTTATCGGTTTTAATAGTTGCACTGATAACCACCTCCTTTACCATTCTTGCGGCCGCCAATACGAATCCTGCCTATATATTAAGGGTCGAATAGTAAGCCAGGGGGTCTTGCAAGTACCCGTAAAATGAACAACAGGTAGAATCCTAAGGTTGCCTTCTTTAAATAACAAAATTCGATTTCTGTCGTGAGGCAATATAAAAGGCGAAGTTATTTACTATTGCGATAGTAAACCGGTTTCGTGAATTATGAAGATTTTAATATAAATTACTGAGTATTCATCATATAATGTTCATATCCTGAACACATACACGTTATAATCCCATCCCTGGAGGTCGGTCCCGGAAACTATCCGGAATCAGAGGGGTGCGTATAAACATATGGATATCAGAGTTTTAAATACTTACACATTTTATAAATTAATCGAAGTAAACGGCAATTCAAACCATGGATAAGCGTTATTCTTCTTGTATTTACCCCCGACAAAATGAATGCACACGATTTCGATACCCTGTCAGAAGCCCTCAACGCGTTAAAAGAGGTTGGATATAGTGAGGACTTTGTTGCCCAGGATAAATGTCTTATTATCCCCAGAACCAGGAAGGAATACCTGCCGGATCAACTGAAAATAACTAAATCATACCGTTTCGAAGGCATTTCCAACCCGAGTGATTCTTCAGTACTATTTGCGATTATTACCAGCGATGGGATTAAAGGTACCCTTGTCATGTCTTACGACGCGAAGCATTCACAGCACGCGGAGCTTATAAAACAAATTAAGATCCAGTCTACTTAGTGAGGTTCTTAAAACTCCGAAGCATTAAAAATTTTCATTTAGCGTTAATTTGAAAGTTATAATTTAACGAAGGACCCGAAAATTCGCTTGGATCACAGGTCTATTACCTACCAATATATCAGGAATGAATTTCATTTCGTTTCTGAAAAAACTCAATTGAAAAAGATCTAAGAAAAATCGGAGAGGGTAACAAGATGGAATTTAATTTACAAAATCTTTTTATTATATTTATTTTGAGTACGTAAGGCTGGATTTTTAGCTTCTTTCCTGGTTAAGAACGAAATAAAATCTTTTAAAAAAGGTTAGGAAAGCCGTTTAAAACAACCATACGGAAAGAGTAAAAAATTCATTATTTATTAAAGAAAAAATATTTTTTGATCTGACTGATTTATCCTCCATAGTAAAATCATTCATCTCCCGTACCGAAAATTGGTTAAACCATAAGCTGGCTTATCCTGATCTTCATCCAAAAATTCTGGTTAGGAAAAAATGGACCTTCATCTGGGCTGTAGTAGCTTCTTTCTGTGTTTTAGGGATGACCCTGCTGTCCTTTTTTTTACATGTTTGGATCGTCTTTTGGTATGGAGCGGTTTTATTGCTTTATTATCTCTTTTATATACCCCTCCTGGGATACATAAGGAACTTTGAGATCCTGACCTTTATATTTTTACTCATGGTAATTCTGACCACTTTCGCTGCCATACTTTTACTGGGAGGAATTATCACTTCTGTGGGATTGGTCTTAGTTGGCTTGACCTGTGCATTTTCATCCGTCCTTTTGAACAGGGGGCGATTGACCATCATTCTTTTTTTAGTTTATGCAATATCGATCCTGGTGGCGTTTTTTGCAGAACCGTATCTTAAGGCACCCTCCTATCTCACTTCCTCCGTAAATAATTTATATTATGTAATGAATATTCTCTGGATCACAGGCACGACCCTGATGTTCATCCTGTTTTATATAAAGCAACAAAGCCAGATTGAAATTGCAGAAGCGAGTCGGTTAAAAGAGTTGGATGAAGCAAAAACCAGGCTTTATACACACATTACCCATGAATTCAGAACCCCCTTAACCATTATTCTGGGAATAACCGATCTGGTTGAAAAGAGACCGGAAAAATGGCATAAAGAAGGGATTAGGGAAATCCGCCGAAACAGTAATAGCCTTCTCCAGCTTGTTAATCAAATGCTGGATCTTTCTAAACTGGAAGAAGGGCTTATGTTAAAGAATCTTGTAAATGGAGATATCATTCATTATCTGAAATATTTAATTGAATCATTTAATTCCCTTGCAGAAAACAGACAAATTCAATTAACCTTCTCCTCTCCTTTAGTGGAATTCGATATGGATTATGATCCGGAAAATCTGATGCACATCCTTTCGAACCTGCTTGCTAATGCGTTGAAGTATACCCCTGAAGGAGGCAAAGTGAAAGTATATGCAGGTTTGGAAAACCAATCCAGACAAAAAAAGGAACGGTTGCTCGTCCGGGTAGAAGATACAGGGATAGGCATAAAACAGGAAAACTTGCAGAATATATTCGACCGGTTTTACAGGTTGCCTGACGGGATTTCATCCAGCAGTGGTTCCGGCCTAGGTCTTGCATTGACAAAAGAATTAGTACATATGCTGAACGGTGAAATAACCGTAATTAGCATTCCGGAAAAAGGGACCATTTTTTCCATTCTTTTACCCATCACCCAGACGGCTTCCCGTTCAAATGATATTGATAATTATAACCTGAAAAAATCCATAGCTCCTTATATTGATTCGACGGGAGGCCTTGAGCTTTCTGAAAAATGGGACGAAATAAAAACAACAGGTCAACCGATTATCTTGATTGTCGAGGATAACAGGGACGTCATAAAATACCTGATGGAGCTGTTGAAAAATAAATATGATATACGGGCGGCTTCAAACGGCAAAGAAGCGTTGGAAAAAGCCATTAAGATCATACCCGACATCGTGATAAGCGATGTGATGATGCCGTTGATGAATGGATATGAATTAGTGGACCGATTAAAAAAAGATATTAGAACCAGCCACATTCCGATTATCTTATTAACGGCAAAAGCAGATATCACTTCAAAACTGCAAGGACTAATTAAAGGTGCGGATGCTTACCTGGCCAAACCGTTCAATAAGGATGAACTCTTGATCAGGCTTGAAAAGTTGATTGAGATACGCAAAAGAATGCAGGAACATTTTTCTCAATTTAATCATGTTATGGATACGGATAAATATAAATCCATGCCACTGGAATTGAATTTTATGCAGAAGGTAAGAAACATACTTGAAACCCATATCCATAATGAAAATTTTGGTATCGAAACGCTTTGCCGGGAACTCCCTATGAGCCGGGCTCAGCTTTATCGCAAATTTAATGCGCTGACCAATCTTACTGTCAGTAAATATATTCGATCCATCCGATTACATAAGGCAAAACAATTATTATTAACTACGCCGCTTGATGTGTCGGAAGTAGCTTTTCAGGTAGGCTTTAAAAATCTCTCTCATTTCAGTTCTTCCTTCACCCAAGAATTCGGCATCAACCCAAGCAAAATAGACCGTAAGAATATAAGCTAATCCCCTTGAGACTATCAGCAAAACACTTGAGATAAATAACAAAACAGTAAGCTGAATTTTTTTTTAGTTTTTCCTATTCATTCTAATATAATTTTTTAAAACAAAAAATAAAGCATATGAAAAATCTTTTAGGTATCTCGATTATGTTCTTTTTTATCCTGACAGGCTGTCAGAAAGACATTGAACAGGATCAAATGATTCCGTTGGATCAAAATCAATATTCGGCGGAGTTAATCTTATCCCCACTGTTATTCTATCAGGCTGATCCCGATTTATTGAAAGCCACACACCAAAAAAGAGAGAATTCTGTGGAACGACCGATTAAATTCAGATCTGAAGGGACACTTGCATATATCTTTAATTCAGAAGCTTGTGGAGATGATGCTACTACCATGATCAATCAGACCGTGATCGAGGGAAGCGGGCATGGTTCTCATATGGGCCATATATCGATTCATCTCAGCTATTGCTGGATACCAACCGGATCTCCTGAAAATCCGGGAATAAGCCTCCTAAGTCCACCCATGGGATCGGCAGTAGCAGCCAATGGAGATCGGATTTTTGTCATGATGGTCGGCGCAGGTATGGATGATAAAGGAGCTTTCCAGAACTATCTAATTCTTAACGGTACGGGAAGATTTAAGGACGCAACAGGTTCTTATACTTTGTACGGTGTAGTTGATTATGATAATCTTGTATTCTGGCATGAAGGAGAAGGGGTAATTGTTTATTGATCTTTGAAAGGTTAATTAAATTACCCAACATCTATCCTTTTAACCTGCCACAGGGAAACAACTGCAATACCATCCTGAATCCCTTTGAAACAGGCTTGCTTATCCGGTTTTTAGGTAGAATCTCCTGCTGAATTCCGGACCGGTAAAGATCAATCCGCCTGGTAAAAAATCCCGGGCGGATTTTTTCAATATTTATCGATGTTCCGGGTCTGAATGGACTTAAATATCCAAGGGAACCGGAATCCGCGATCAATCGTTTAATAATGTATGAAATACTTTCCAGCTTTAATTCTGATAAGTTTTTCTATTATTTTTCAGGCAAAATGCCAGAAGGGTCAATTACCGGATGAAACGTGACAAAGCAAGATCCCGGAAAACCGAAATGAATCCGGTACTTCCCGATTCCGGGAATGTATCCTAGCTCTTGACAGGTTGAAGGTGTCTCCCCGGTGAGTGCGCTAATTTTCAAACTTTTATATTGACTTTGAAAATAAAAGATGGTACCTTATGAGACACAACAGAATTCATTATTCCCGGTAATGAATGCTTACTTCCAATACGATTGGATTCCCTGGTTCGCTTTCTGGCGAAAACTAAATTTAACCGCAAAAAAAATCCACCCTGCTACCCTAAATTCATTTTATCATGAAATCCTCAAGATTTCATTCCCTGAAAACCAATTTGTTTCCTCTAAACCTAAGGATCTTATTCTCTGGCCTTTTGGAAAGGGTACTCAGACGAATCACAGGAATGGCTCTTCTAATCCTTTTCCTCGGTTGTTCGAAAAAAGACGAAGAAGTCAAACCGGTTATCGATGATAAGGACCCACCCCCGGTGACTTCCATCACTAAAACGATCGGAAATACGGGGGGGGCCATTGAACTGGACAGTTTTGCGATATTTATCCCGTCAGGGGCTTTCAGTGAGGATGTGAGTCTGGAGCTGTCTGTTGTGAAAGATCCCGTTCCATATCCTCAACCTGCAGTTACGAGTTTATATAAGCTGAAGGGATTGCCGGTTCAATTCGATAAGCCCATACGGATGAGTGTAAAATATCATGGAACGTTAGATGGAGATAGTTATATTGCCTGGGGCCACGATGAGACACTACCACTTGAGGATACCACAATTTTTCTTTACGAACTGATCGATTGCCAGGATTCAGCAGGTTATCTGAATGGACATTTAATTCCTCCCGAGGAAAATATGAATGAAGGTGGGCGAAAAACTGAATTGTTTGATGGCCCTGACAGTGGTGAGGTATTCGATTATTTTATGGGAATCACTTCTTACAGGGTAAAAAAAACCGATCATTTTGATTCAATCGTATATCCGACTACACTTGATCCAGCCTTTGTTGACGGTGTAACTGAAAATCTTGAATATATCTATCAGATATTTACTGATTTCGGATTCAATGAAAGTAACTTCCCCCATTTTAAGCTATCAAAGACAGTTAAACTTTTTGATTTTAGGGATCAAGAAGATATTAATTTAAAATATAAGTTTACGTACTTTCAAAGCTTGACACGTAAGAAAAATTTTAATTTTTCTTTATATTCTTATTACAATGATGCGCAGTTGAGATTATTAATTGGTCCGGAGTTTTTCGACTCGTTTTTATGGCATCTGTATTATAAAAGTGGATTTGGGTTAAGCTCATGGAAAACATTTGATAATTCCGTCCGGTACTGGTTAGAGGAAAAATGGGATCCATCTGAAAATCCCGAAGATTTTATGCCATCCTGCTTTGCGGATGAATATTACACTATCCCTCTCGATATTTTTCCCACCTATTATGAAAGTAACTCTGAAATGATAAAATTTTTATCCAAAAGGTTTGGTCAAGAGTTTATCTTGGATTATTATAAGGAATTATTCGACTGCAAAGATTTATTAAACTGCAAAAGACGATTTGAGGCATTATTCTATCGTCTTGATGAACCTGTCCATATCTGGCTACCCCATTTTTTTCAGGACTTATTTCTGGGAGGTATTTATAATTTTTCAGGAGAAGAATTAACGGATAAAATCCTTAATAAATCTCGCTTTACATCTACTCAAGCATTACCGCAACCTAACAATACGGAAAGCCATTTTATTGATGATTTTATGGATCTCTCCGCCAGAGTGTTTTATTTTAACATGAATAATCAGGAGATTACTGATAAATCATTTTTAACATTTTCGATTTCAAGCGATGATGTGGATATCCAAAATCTTTATGGATTTCTTTGTTCTATCGATAGAAATACAAAGGATATTACTTTTATTGATATAGGCACTAATATTAATATTTCAGATCCGTTGAGCTATAAAAATAAAAATTCAGATATTTTTATTGTCGTTGTAAATAGTCAAAGTAAATATCTGGGTTATGAAGAGAGAGATATCAATCGATCTACGATTCAATTGGATGTAAGTTTTATTAACGTTATACAATTAACTTACCACCGGATGCGTATCGATCTGGATTCGGTAAATATCGTTAGAAAATACAATGATAATCGGTCGGAAGCTTATGAAAACCTATACTATCAATTCAGTTTCCCACCAGAAGAAATCTATGAGGGAGGTTTTTCTATTACAAACACCTTCACCGGTGACTGGGATTATTTCGATGGTCTATTTAACTATTGGGGGGAAGTTAGCGCAACAGTAAATCCGGAAACGTTGTTTTTACATGACTTTGATTTTATGCATGGAAACAAGTATAGCAATAGTAGCGGTGAAAAGATTAGCGAATTTATGAAACGGATTATAGGGATCGATATACAATTGGAACAGAAACCAGGTCTGTTGTATTCAAAAATTAAAGGTGAAGATATCAAAGATCACATCAACACATTTGAATATATTCTGAAATACGCGGATCCAAATACAAATCAGACTCAAGGTTACCATCATGAAATAGATTTCAATGAAAACAGTATTCTTGAAATAACTTTTTATGACGAAAATTAAAATTATAAAAATTCAATTAAAATCTTTCTTTAGTGACAGTATATTGAGTTTAAGGGCCCTTGGCTAAATAGTCCCGGGTGATCGGATTACTGAAAATTATACTACATCCTGTTCCCGCCTCCTACCTGAAGAACCTGACCAGTGATCCAATCCGCTTGTTCCGAAGCGAAAAAAATAACCGCTCTGGCTATATCTTCCGGTTTTCCTATCCTGCGCAAGGGATAGCTTTCCGCAATATTCTTTTCGATATCTTCCGGTAGCCAGCCCGTTTGTACTGCCCCCGGCGAAACAACATTCACCGTAATTCCATAAGGACCCAATTCCGTAGCCGCGGAACGTGTATAACTTTCAATGGCATATTTACTGGCCCCATAGGACACATTGGAGGCATGGCATCGGGCCCCGTCGGTAGTTATATTTATAATCCTTCCCCATCGATCCTTTCCTTCAATATGTCTTTTGGCAAACTCGGTAGTCATCAGGGCCACTCCGCGGCTGTTCACTGAGAAATGTTCGTCAAAAGAATTCGAGGTGAGGGTCTGAGGTTTGTATTCTCCGGCAAAAAAAGGACCTTTTGCTACCTCCGATTCCGGAAGAAAGGTATCAAGGCGGTCAAATGCAGCATTATTGACCAAAATACTGACCTTACCGAGGTGTTTTTCAGCCAGGTCAAACATTTTCGGGATATTAACCGGATCTGAGAGATCCGCCTCCCACTGGTAACAGGATACATCCATCTCCTGAATTTCTTGTTTTACCCAATCGGCTGACCGCGCAATTTCTCTTCCATAATACGCACGCCCCGGTTTTTTCGCCTTATTTACATTTTCATTTGTTTCCCCATATAATTCAGGGGATTGCCTTAAATAATTTAAAAACACCTTCGCTCCTTCCCTGGCAAATGAAATGGCTGTAGCGGCGCCAATTCCGTGGTTGGCACCTGTTATGATAGCTACCTTGTCTTTAAGGCCGGTGTTGATCATGTTTTTTAAAAATAAGTTTATGAAATAATATCTTTAATGAATAGACTTTCCAGATGGTCACGCCTGAACTGGTATTTAAAATTTAAAAATCAAATCGCCTGATAATCTATTTGAAAATTAATGCGCTACATAATCCAGGCATACTATGCTGAAAATAATTTATGAATAATCGGGATTAATATAAAAATATCCCATGCTTTTTAGTGAATTTAATTATCAGGTCTTTCCTTCTTGATTATCAGAAAGCCCCCGTCCGTGTTATGTATTTTCCGGACATAAGGCCATGAATAAACCACCGGGAACAGCCATTATTCTGACAATTGTTAAAGTAGATTGTGATATAGAAGTATATATCAGATTGAATAACAGTTAAATAAACGCTGTTAACAAAATATTAGTTGTTCTCTCCCTTTATTCTGAGTACAATTCTTTCAGGCGCAAGTGATCCTTCATCATCTTGGGGTAGCTCGGCCGGTGAGGGATGCATTTGATGATAAGTTCCTGTACACGGGCCAATGCTCTTACGAACAAATCCTGTAAAATATTGGACTTCAATCCCAGTATATCACCGATCTCTTTGCCAACCAGGTATTTGATTTGACTTTCCATAATAAAATCCAACCCACGTGGTAATGCCTCTTTGTAATGCGAAAGAAGTGAACGTGTCAGGGAAATACCTTCAGGACTTTTCCTGAAATTCCGTACCCTGATCACCCGGTCGATCTGATGGGCCTCATCCATCGTATCGGTAAGCATTTCCAGATCGATTTTCATCAGATATCCCACCCATTTCCACAAGTGTAGAAAAGCATGTTGTTCTTCATCCTTAAGGGTAAATCCTGCTTTTTCCAGGGCGCATAAGACGGTATAGGAAAATGCCAGATTGGTACCAAGCATATCCTCCTGATTGACAGGAAGTCCCCAGGATAAATCCCACTTTCCGCTATTTAAAATATGATACCTGGCCAGGGCATGGATCAGCCTGACCTGCTGCACCGCTTTATATCCAATCCCGTTTTCTTCAAATGCCCCCGGTTCTGAAATGCTGATGACAAAGGAAGCTGTGTCGAGTAATCTTTTTCCAGGTTTATTTCGGATCTTTTCCGATATGTACAGCACTTTATTTCCCGGAGATGCCGCATAACAGGTGGGAAGGGATACCGCACCTAACAGCATCATGATTTCCAGGGCGTATGTACGATAAAAATCGGAAGCCTGTTTGAGCAATTCCCTGTCCAGCCAGGCAGGTGCTTTTGGTTTCTGATGAATAAAACGGTTCAATGCCGGATTTGCGGATCTGAAGTCACGGAGATCATCGGATGGAATTGCCGCCAATTCATACAAACTTTCCATCTTTCCTGCATCAAACAACTCTTGCACGAGATGGTCGGCTTCGTTATCCGCTTTTTTCCTTGTTTCTTCTGAAATACAAAAATCGAATTCCATGAACATTCTTCCCTGATTTATAACAAATAAAGGAGCGTATGGTTCGGTAATTTTCATTTCAGGATGGAAAATCGATGCGAATAGTCCGGCATTCGTAAGGAAATTTTAAATTTCTTCGTAATTTGAGGATTTGAATAGGGGAAAAACAGATAGTATCAATATGCAAGCTTTATCAGAAAAACAAATTCTAGATTTCCATCGTGATGGATACATAATGGCCCGGTCCCTTTTTGACGAAGAAGAGATCGGACTCCTTAAAAAATCTGCTGTTGAGGACAGGGAACTGGATAAACATGCCTTTGGCCGGAAGGACGGCGAGGGAGGAACCGTCAGACTCACCTTATGGAATCATCCGGGAGATACTATTTATGGCATGTTTGCGCGTTGTCAAAGGGTGGTTAACAACGTGGAAACCCTACTGGAAGGAGAAGTATATCATTACCACTCCAAAATGATCCTGAAAGATCCTGAAATTGGCGGAGCCTGGACCTGGCACCAGGATTATGGTTACTGGTACCAGAATGGGGTTTTGTTTCCCGACCTGGTTAGCGTATTCATCGCCGTTGACAAAGCGACCAAAGAAAACGGATGCCTGCAGGTGATCCGGGGGTCCCATAAAATGGGCCGGGTGAATCATGTACTGACAGGCGATCAGGCAGGGGCGGATATGGAAAGGGTCAATGAAGCCCTGAAACGCCTCGACCTGGTGTATTGTGAAATGGAACCGGGGGACGCCCTCTTTTTCCATTCGAATCTTTTACACCGGTCGGATCAGAACAAATCGCAATATCCAAGGTGGTCATTAATTTGCTGCTACAATGCAGCAAGAAATGATCCCTATAAGGAATCTCATCATCCGAGATACACACCCCTGCACAAGGTGGATGATTTAATGATCAAAAAAGTAGGTATAAAAAGATTCAGCGACGATCAAAATAATACGGGCTGGCTCGATCCCGAAAAAGATGCCAGTTCTACCTCCCTTAATTCATAAGTACTTTTAAATTCCGAAACGATGCAATTATTTTTTCTTAAAAAAGGCATTTTTTTAATCCCAGGAATTTTATGGATGGTTTTTTTTACCAATTGTCAGTCAGGAAGAGAAGCCCCCCCCAATTTCGTGATCATTTTTACGGATGACCAGGGATATGGTGATGTCGGTAATTTTGGTGCTTCCGGGTTTACCACTCCCAATCTGGATAAAATGGCTCATGAGGGTATGCGATTCACTCACTTTTATTCAGCCCAGGCAGTATGTTCGGCTTCCAGAGCCGCTTTGCTCACCGGCTGCTATCCAAACAGGATTGGTATCTCCGGAGCCTTAATGCCCTGGGCGGAGCATGGAATTAATGACAATGAGGTTACCATAGCCGAAATGTTGAAAGAAAAAGGATATTCAACAGGAATCTTTGGAAAATGGCACCTGGGTCATCATAAACAATTTCTACCACTGCAGCATGGTTTTGATGAATACGTCGGCATACCATACAGTAATGATATGTGGCCGGTGGACTTTGATGGATCGCCCATTACCGAAGAATCCTCAAGGCCCTGGAAAGCCAGGTATCCTCCCCTTCCATTGATTGAGGGCAATGAAAAAATAAGGGAACTTACGACCCTGGAAGATCAGAATATTTTAACAACACTCTATACCGAAAACGCGATTGATTTTATAAAAAGACACAAGGAAAAACCATTTTTCCTTTATGTCGCCCACTCAATGCCTCATGTTCCCCTGGGAGTTTCTGAACAATTTATGGGTAAAAGTGAACAGGGGATGTATGGGGACGTAATGATGGAAATCGACTGGTCGGTAGGTGAAATCCTGAACGCATTGGAAGAAAATAACCTGGCGGACAATACCCTGGTGATCTTTACGACTGACAATGGACCGTGGCTTAATTTTGGAAATCATGCCGGTTCCACAGGAGGACTCAGGGAAGGAAAAGGTACCAGTTTTGAAGGCGGCCAGCGTGTGCCTTGTATTATGAAATGGCCGGGTCATATCCCTGAGGGAGAAATTTGTAACAAGATTTCCGCCACGTTGGATATTTTGCCTACCCTGGCAGAGATCACGGGCCTTTCATTACCGGATCATAAAATCGATGGGATTTCAATTCTTCCTTTACTGGAGGGTGATAAAAATGCGAATCCGCGCAATCATCTGTACTTTTATTATCATCAGAACAGCCTGGAGGCTGTGCGGAAGGACCAC
>WOR8_10005828_pt1 | contig 11849 bp, 9 predicted proteins | sample DeeMarSeWOR38_10_FD_19890 | JGI IMG/M metagenome (IMG submission 19890) | reverse complement strand
AACCGGAACACCGGCAGGCATTTGAACTGTTGACAACAGGGCGTCCGTACCATCCATTATCCCTCCTGGCAAGGGTACACCGAGGACAGGTAGATCGGTGTGCGCAGCGATAGCACCGGCAAGATGTGCTGCCATACCAGCACCTGCAATGATAACACGAACACCATTTTTTCTGGCATCTTTAGCAAATGATGCTACTTCCTCCGGGGTGCGATGTGCTGAGAGTACTTTTAATTCTGATGATATATCAAAATATTCTAAGTATTGTTTTGATTCTTCCCAATACTTAAGATCTGACTTACTTCCAAATAAAACGGCGACATGTGCCATAATAATTATCCTCCTGAAGTTACCACTTTTATGTTCCTGGCATGTTTCTGATCCCCAACCTGTTCAAGCAGAAAATAAATAATATCTGTTACGATGGTTGAATTTTGAGTTACGCTTATACTATACAATCCATTTTGACTATCAAACGATTTTAAACCCAATTTTTTCAGATTGTTCAGTTCTACGTTATTGACCTTTCGAATTCTATGCTGAATCTGTATCATGCTATTTAGAGAGTTATATATTAATTCCAGTTTTGTTTCAGGATCTAATCTGGAAAAAACAAGGATCCAGTTTAATTTGCCGCTTTCGAGATCTTTCAGAAGAGTACGAATATAATTTCGGAGATATTTTTTTTCATCTTCATATCGTTTTTTTTCAATTTCCGATTGCACTCTCCTCTGCCGATATCTGAGATAGACATTTTTACCGGTATAATATACGATAAAGACAGTAACACTGATGGCAATAATCACGATAACCGTGAAAAAATTTTCCATCACACGGACTATTTTTTTCGGTCGACAAATTGAAATGAATTGGCCATTACATCCAGCTGATCCAAATATGGCTTTTTACGCTCCCCTGGGGCTGTCACACTCATATCGATCAGATACATGTACGTTTTTGATGAATCGGCAAACGCATATGTCCGAAACGGTCCTCCGATATAATGTGTGTGATTTTGCCAGATTCCTGTAAGCTTTTTTATTTCTTTGCCACGAAACTGAACTAGTTGTATATACGAATCATCTTTTTCGATACTATCGGCTTCAAAATGTACGGTTGTTAGGCTATCTCGCATATTGTAAAGCCAGGCACCTTCATCATCAAGATTCTTATAGGGAAAGCGATAAACAAACAGGCTACGATCGGGATTCAATCTGCGAAACCAGACAAAATTTCTGTCATCAGTCTCTTTCACTATTCGGTAATCGTGCTGTACTTTGATCTTCCATCCGTATTCTTCACTTAGATAATCTTCGATAACTATTTGCTCACCTTTTAGAAACATGGCGTTTTCGAGACGGCGCATATAAGACTTATCCAATTTATCAAAAATGATATCTTTTCTATCTGAAATCCGGTTTTTAAGTGTCTGGATATCGACGGCTGGTAAAAAGATAACCTCCTGTTCGGTAGCAAATATATCTGATTGAAATATCTCAAAAATTTGACCCTTTGCGACACTCTCCTTAATCTGTGCGGAGAGCGCCGTATTCATGAACTTTGACACAGCATCCTGACCATCAAGTAACCCCATAAACAGTAAATTTCGTCTTGTCTGATAGGTGTCGAGCAGAGCTAATGGCTGAAGATCGAGATAAAAGCTTTTCTCGGAATGTGGCGTGTATAGAAATTGATCAAATGTTTGCTCGAGTTCGGTTAACATCTGATTGTAAAGTGTAGAATCGGCAAAAACGACAATCTTTTCAAAATCTCCAAAACTGGCGGGCTTATATTCACAGCCAAAAACGAGTAAAAATAAAAGGATCAATCTGAACTGACTATGTGATGCCTTTTTCAACAATTTTGACCTCCTTCTCTCTTTCAGTTTTTTTCTGGATCATGAATAATATGCCCCCTGCAATCGATATTAACATTGGAATAAACAGGGCAAGAAAAGAGAGTGATAAAGCTGCTGCTTTGCTCACACCTATTTTAGCCAGCAATACGACGTATCCACCATCCCTGAAACCGATACCATTAATCGAGGGCAACATTGAAAGAATTATCGAGATGGGCACCACAAGAAACATATAGACAAGTGTAACCTCAATTCCCAGAGCCATCGCCAGAAAGTATGCCTTCACGATGATAAGTACCTGTCCCAATAAAGAGACTCCCAGTATCTTAATATAAATGATTTTCGAATCAGAATAAAATCGAATGGCATCCAAAAATTTTTGGATGCGTTCACCAAGACGAAAAAGTGTTATTCTTGTCGTTATCCTCTCTATAGGTGCGGCCAGTTTTTTACTAAAAGCAATGCTAAAAAACAGGATGACCATCAGTATCATACCGATTACGATGTATAAAACCAGATTTGTCCTAAATTCATCACGCATCAGGATGATGGCAATTAAAGCAAGAATAAGGGTACTGGATATACCCAGAAGACGCTCCGTCATGACTGAGGCGAAACTAATCGTTCTGTCACCACTGGATTGAATCAAATTGTATATGCGTAAGACATCGCCACCGATACCGGTTGGTAAAAAATTATTAAAAAATAACCCGATGAGATAATATTTGAATAGTGTAAAGATCGGTATTTTGAGCCCGTAGCCCTTCACCAATATTTGCCAGCGTAGCGATAAGACAAACAGGGAAATGAGAAAAAGAACTGCAGCCACAATCAAGTATATAATACCATTCTCATACCAGACATGATCAAGAACTTCCAGAATTTTTACCGGATCTGCAATATAAATCAAATATCCAAGCAATCCGATGGAGAGGACTGCTTTGAGGATTGTTTTCAGATGCGACATCATTCCAGATTAACGGCCTTGCTCTTAAAAAAAGTCAGTTTCAATTTCGCCTTGGGATCATTCGGATTGCGCTCTAACCATTCCTCTAAACGTTGGATACCCTTGTCATACTTGCCTGATTGCTCGTAAATATCAACCAAAATACTGAGCGCCTGAACGTTATTTGGATTGGAAGCATATATTGTCTCAAAAATATTTTCAGAATAAGAGCCTAAACCAAGTCTGTACAGGTTTTCCCCGATCATTTGAAGATTCTGTTCTGAGTAATTTGAGTTGAAAAGACTATCGTAAGTTATTGTCTCGGTCGCCAGGGAGTAAGAATCTCGGATAAGTCTCAGATAATTATTGGTCCATTCTATCACCGAAGAAGGAATGTTTTTCTCCATATCTGCCATCAACATCTTAACTTTCTCCATATTATTGGATCGTGCGTGATATTCTGACACCTGAAGATAAGCCGTACGGTAATTTTGTAACAGGCCCATAATATTTTTATCATAATATACACCTGGATCCTGTAAACCGCGATATTTGTAGACTGTCGTTAAATTTCTTTCAAGATTCTCAGGTGAAATTCTCCAATTTTTATAAGGAACAAGTTTTAATGCCAATCCATCCATTCTCAAATAATCCTGCAATTCACCCAGCATATTCTTTTTTGCAACCGTAACCGCAAAATAAATCGGTTTTTTCCATTTATTATTATTGATGATCCGCAAAACCATATAATCCTGAACTCGCAAAACGGGTCCGTATGGTGTGTTTAAAGTTGGCTTTACTTCGAAACTTATCTTTTCCGGTACCGATATAGTTTGATCCTGGTATCTATTCTGATACTCTTCTGCGAAGCGTTCCCCCTGCGATTTGGGTATATTCAGTGTGACTTTTCTTGCTTTCCATGGCACCAAACCGAGTTTACTTAATTCTGCGTCACTTATTCCAACCGGTACTTTCGGATCCAGATCACGCAATTGCTGGATATACCAATCTGTGTTTAATAAACTGAGATTAACAATACGTACATCACGGCGAACACTATCTACTTCCTGTAAATACCAGAGAGGAAAAGTATCATTATCACCATTTGTTATTAAAATAGCATTGGGTTCGCATGTCATCAGCATGTTATAGGAATAATCCCAGGCGATATATCTTCCTTTACGACTATGGGTATCAAAATTTTTAGATAAAATTAAGACAGGTGATGCCAAAAAGAGTATGACGAAAATGATTACAGGAAGTTTGTTGGAATGAGCTGTAACATCATCCTTCTTTTTCTTTTTATTCCCGCTGATCAGTTCCATTAATCCGGCATATCCCAATCCTATCCAGAGAGAAAATGCAAAAAATGATCCCACATAACTGTAATCTCGTTCACGGGGTTGTGGATCGGGTTGATTAAGATAGAGGACAATCGCTAAGCCGGTCATAAAGAATAGAGCTAGAACCGCCAGCGCATGCTTCTGATCATTTTTAAAATGCCAGTAAATCCCCAATAATCCCAATATAAAAGGTATCGCATACAATTGTTTTGCCGACCAGTCACTTTCATTTTCGTCCATTCCCACAAACTGCCACAAAAAGTAACGTATGTACATTTTGTCTACCTGATATTTCCAAAAAAATTCGCTGGCACTATTGTATCTCTTGCCGTTTGGAGATTCTTTCCAGACCTTAGCTCTGTCTGTGATACTGTGATCTCCATACTGCTCGCGATTAAGATAGGAAATAAAACGCTCAATTGTTTCCGGATTGTTTTCATCAATCATCGGATCTAGATTGGATCGTATATAGATTGTTGCATAGGTACTATATCCAATTATAATAAACAAAACAGAAAGGAATACCAGGCTGACCATTTTTTTATTATTGTTGATTGACCAAAATACCACCGCAAATAAAAATATAAATACGGCAGCTAAACCGACAGCCCCACCAACATCTGCAACGAGCGGTAAATACTTTACAATGCCAGGATAAACGAATAAAATGATACCCACGGTTATTACAATATTGATCATGAAAGTTTTCAGATTGTATTCATATCGCCTGTAGTAATAAATCAGTGTAACAAATGGAAGAGCGAGGACATTGAGTAAATGGATACCAATAGCCAATCCGATACAATAAGCAATCATCAAGAGATATCTTTCGTTTCCCGGTTCATCAGACTTAGAAGACCACACCAGGATCAACCACACCAGCAGCGCAGTAAATAACATGGATGGCGCATAGACCTCTGCCTCAACTGCATTAAACCAAAAACTGTGCGTAAAAGCAAAAGTTAACGATCCGATGATTCCTGAAAAAATAGCAATCTGCCAGTCATAAGTGCCTTCTAATTTTCCTTTCCATTCTCTAACCAAATGAACGATCGATAAATAAAGCAGCATGATTGTAAAAGTACTGGACAAAACAGAAATATAATTGACACGAAATCCAATATCCTCGACAAATGGAATCATTGAGAATAATCTTCCCACCAATAGAAATAGAGGTGCTCCCGGAGGATGGGGGACGGCAAGTCCATAACTACAGGCTATAAATTCACCACAATCCCAATATGAGACCGTTGGAGCAACAGTCATTGCATAAACAATAAATGAAAATACCCAAATTCCGGCTGCCACAAGACGATTTGTTTTCATCCAATCCATTAATCTATCCTTCGCTTAAAAAGTAATCATTTTCTGGTTACGATGCTCTGCGTCGTTACCATAGTTCATCTATTTTTCTTTCAAATTTTACCCCACTTGCTACAACGCTCTGCATTGTAACAAGTGACATTAATTCCCGTAATTTATAAGATCTATATATTTGTTTTTAAATATGTTACAAGTGCATCTTTCCAATGCGACATTTGATTCAGATTAACTGATTTTAGTTTTTGATTTTCGAGGACACTGTATGAGGGACGTTTGATTTCTGATGGAAACTCATCACTCGTACATGAGATCAGTGGTGTTTTTAATTTCAGTTCCTCAAAAATAACACTGGCAAATTCAAACCAGGAACATTGTCCTTCACAGGTCATATGGTAAAGACCAAATCCTTCGGTCTCAATTAGTTGAGCAGTGTTTTTAGCGATTTCACTTACCGGGGTAGGCGTCAGAATTTCATCGTTTACCACTTTGACCACATCCCGCTCCCTGTCCGCCTTTTTCATTGTTGTGATAAAATTTCCCCCTTTTGCCCGGCAGACTGTTTTACCATAGATCCCGGAGATTCTGATAATAAAATAACGGGAACAATAATTTTTAATTAATATTTCTCCATTTTGTTTCGTCATAGCATAAATATTGAGCGGATTTGTCAGGTCTTTTTCAACGTATGGTTTTTTCTTCTCACCATCAAAAACATAATCGGTACTATAATGTACCAGGACAGATCCGATATCTGATGCTATTTTCGCCAGGTTAAGTGCACCAATCGCGTTGACCTGAAACGAGATATCCGGATACTTTTCACACTCCGCTAAATTGTGATAGGCAGCCGTGTTCAGGATAACATCCGGTCTGATTTCAGATAATACGCTATTAACGTTATCGATATTCGTAATTTCAATATCCGTATGTGTCAGGCCGTTAACGGCATGCCCATCATTTAAATGTTCATGCAGTTCAGAACCCAGTTGTCCGTTTGCTCCAATGATTACTATTTTCAATTATCGATATCTATCTAATTTTTGATTAAATCTTGATTGACTTAAAAACCTCAATATTGAAATACGTACTTTTCTTTAAGTCGCTGAATTTGTCAAAATTGTCGATGAGATCCTGTACAATACCTTCAATATCATATCTCGGTTTATAACTGAGAATATTTTTAGCCTTTTCGATACTTACCTTATAATTTCTATAATCCTGCCGGTGCTCCATTTTCAGATTTACATCTTTCTCCATTTTAGAATTGATGCTGCCTTTTACTAAATCTGCCACCTCACCGACCGTGAAATTGCCGGAAGCGACATTAAAAAGACCTGAAATGTGGCTATCCGCTTCAATTGACCTGATATAAGCGGTCACGGCATCCTTGATGGATAAAACAGGACGCCAGATAGCCGGATTATGAACATTAATTGTATTGGTCAGTAACGCACTTTTAAACATTGTATTGACAATTAAATCCAGTCTCATCCGTGGGCTGTAACCACTAACTGTTCCCTGCCGAAGACAAATAACGGAGAAATCTTTATCAATCATTTGTAGCACAGCCCGTTCACCCTGCAGTTTGGAGATTCCATAGGGATAATTTGATACTGCCGGCGATTCCTCATCATACAGTTCATTCTCCGTATAGCCGTAAACTGAACAGGAACCCGCATATATGAATCTTTTAACGCCGGCCTGCTTTGCAATATATCCCAGATATGCCGGAGCGGATGCATTATGGATAAAATTCAGACTCGGTGAATATTCAGCCATCGGATCATTGGATAGCCCGGCGAGAAATATCACCTGTTCATAACCTTTGACCTCGTCCTGGCTCATATCAAAGATACTTTTTTTGAATTTTGTGACTGTTTCAGGCAGATGATCACCGAACCAAAACAGATCGATAACATGGACTTCATAACCACGCTCGACCAATACGGGGGCGAGTTTTGAACCAATGTACCCGCCTCCACCTGCTAACAAGATTTTCATATACTATCCTATTATTAAAAAATAAACCACAGAGGACACTGAGAAAAATTCCATTTATGTCATCCCGAAGGGAACTATGTACTTGTCGTTAAAAATTTCTCCGATTCACCAATCATATTAAAATATAAATCAACAATTATATATCTGATCGATAGTTGATACTCTCCGAGATCTCTGTGGTTTCATTAATATCTGATTATTTAAATTGGTCCTTGCTCTCAACTTTAAAATTATTTGAATGCTCTGTTTGTAACCATTCATCCAGCGACTGAGCATTTTTGTCTTTACCTGAAAGAATTGGATCTGTAAGCGGCCATTCGATACCACCCTTTGGATCATCCCATCGAATTCCCGATTCTCCCTGCGGATTGTAAACACCGGTGCATAAGTATTGGATTTCAGCATAATCGGAAAGTACACAAAATCCTCTGGCAAAGCCGGCTGGCGCAAAAAGTTGTTTGCGTTCAGTGGAAGATATCTCCGTTCCAAACCATTGACCAAGCGTTGGTGAATCTTTGCGAATATCGACAGCTACCAGAAAGGCTGTCCCACTGAGGACGCGCATCAATTTTGCCATTGGCGGATTCCATTGAAAATGTAAGCCGCGGACAACATTCTTGATCGAACCGGAATGATTTTCCTGAACAAACTGATATGGCAAACCTAATTCTTTGAACTGATCAGCGCGAAATTCTTCAACAAAAAAGCCACGGTCATCCTGAAAAAATTCACTTTTTAACACAGCAACCGCACCCATGTGGATCGATTCAATTTCCAGTTTCATTTATCACCTTCCCTATATATCGGTTAGAATGAATTTAATAACCTAACATCAAATCTTAAATTTATCCACGAATTACACGAATTGACTCGAATTGACACGAATTCAAATTATTAAATATTAATTCGTGCTAATTCGTGAAATTGGTGGACTTCTTTTTTAAATTGGGTTTAGCACTATTTTTAATCTTAAAGTTCAGGCTCTGGAAAGTTTTATTGTCCCGCAAAAAGTAATCAAAAACCAGTGCTTTATTATACATCAGATATTGGTAATCCTTATCGGGAACGATCCGCAGTTTTTGAACTTCTTTTCGTTTTTGATACATCAACGGAATATGAAGTAACAACCAGACATAAGCCTTGATAATCGCATATGCATGTTTAAAATCAAATTGGCCGATGGACGCATGCAGGATATTTATCATATCCAGTTTAAATCTAAGAAATCCTTTTATAATTAAATTTCTTGTCTCCAGATTTTTAATCAGTGTGAATATTCCATTTCGATGATTCCAGTAAATTTTTTTAAAACTATCTGCTTTGATTGTCGCTCCGGCATAATGATATATAACAGAATCCGGAATGACCTTTAAGTGGTAACCGACCAGGTGCAGCCGCCAACACAGATCAATTTCTTCCATATGATGCACAAAATCTTCGTCAAGATCACCGCTCTTTTTCAGTGCCTCACCCCGGATAAACATCGCAGCACCGCTGGTCCAGAACACTTCTGTTTCATCGTCATACTGACCGTCATCTTTTTCAATGGTGTAAAAAATACGCCCGCGTAAAAATGGATAGCCGTATTTATCCATAAATCCACCACAGGCACCGGCATATTCAAAGTATCCGTCATCGATCAGCGACCTTATTTTTGGCTGCAAGGCTGCAATTTTTTCATCCGCTTCGGCAACATTGACCAGAGGCTCCAGCCAGTTTTTCTCAACAACCACATCATTATTAAGAAGCAGATAATACTTACCGCCACTTTTCCTGAAGGCAATATTATAGGCCCTGCTATAGCCGCCATTTTTACCGGTTTGAATGATTTTTACCATCGGATAGTTTGCCGCTGTAAAAGCAACACTATCATCCGTGGAATTATTATCGACAAGGGCTATTTCAAAGTTCGAATACGTGCTTTTTAAAATCGAATCAAAACACGCCTTAAGAAATTTCTGACCATTGTAGTTTAATACAAGTATACTGACAAGAGGTTCATTCTTTTTTGTCCTCTGCTGGTCTTCAACTTTGACCATAAATCTGTTCGTTTCGCTTTCTATTCATGAAGTTAAACCGGCCTGCTCCCTCATTCTACTGGAATTTACAGTCCGTTTATCACATTTAGATTCCATTTTTAGTAAATCATAAAATTTCATAATAATAATTGCTAAAATCAAATATTTTGGCGGGTGTTTATGAAGCTTATAGTGAAAAAACAAGATGTGTCATTCCCGCCCCGTTTCAAGAACGGGGTAAACTCCAGCTGGAATCCATCTTTGAATATAGAAGTAGCTAACTAACTGATATTATAATACTTAACCTTATCTTTATACGTTTGCATAAAAAAGTCTCGCAGAGCGTTGTGTTCTTGTTTTCTCAGATGAGGGTCACCGTTGATTATCTTAAAAGCGTCTTTTCTCGCTATCTGCAAAATATCCTGATCGAAAACAGGATTGGCCAGTTTAAATGCAGGTAGACCGCTTTGTCTGGTCCCAAAAAAATCACCCCATCCCCTGAGACGAAGATCCTCTTCCGCAATTAGAAATCCATCCGAGGATTCAGTCATAATCTGCAGTCTTTTCTGAGCTGTCTCGCTGATCTTGTAAGGCGTTTTCAAAATACAATAAGATTTTTTTGATCCTCTCCCAACCCGTCCCCGCAGCTGGTGCAACTGCGACAGACCGAATCTTTCCGCATGCTCGATTACCATGATTGTTGCGTTTGCTACATCAACCCCGACCTCTATAACCGTCGTCGCAAAAAGTATATCTATTTTGCCCTCTGAAAATCCTCGCATGATCTTATCTTTCGCTTCCGATTTCATCTGACCATGTAATAGCGCAGTCTTGTAATGTGCGAAGCTCCCCTTTCTGTATACATCAAAGCTTTCAGTCGCTGCTTTTAAGTCGACTTTCTCCGATTCTTCAACAAGAGGATACACAATAAATGCCTGTTCTCCTTTTTCGATTCTCTGTGATATAAAATTATTGATTTCATCAGTCTTATCTTCATATCGCCAAAAGGTGGCAACATCTTGTCTTTTGGGTGGCATTTCATCAAGTGTTGAAACATCGAGATTTCCATAAATGGTGAGGGCAAGGGTTCTTGGTATAGGTGTCGCTGTCATCATGAGCACATGGGCCTGGATACCTTTATCGTGCAGAGTAGAACGTTGCACTACCCCAAAACGGTGTTGTTCGTCAATGATGACAAGGCCAAGACTGGCAAATGTAACATTCTCCTGTATGAGTGCATGCGTACCAACTATGATTAATGGTTCATCGGAATTTAATTGGGCATATATTGATTTACGTTCTGCATTTGTTGCATTTCCAGTTAACAATCTTACAGTCACCCCCAACTCTGTCAAAAATTTTGAGATCGTCAGAAAGTGCTGTTCAGCCAGGACTTCCGTCGGGACCATCAACGCTGCCTGATAACCGTTGTCTATCGCGATCAACATTGTCATCATTGCCACCAGCGTTTTACCGGATCCCACATCTCCCTGCAGAATTCTGTTCATAGGATGGGGATTTTTCAGGTCGGCACGGATCTCCTTTACCACCCTTTTTTGAGCCGCTGTCATCTCGAATGGCAGCATCTGATATAATTTTTCCAATTTTTTGCTGGGACGTTCAAAGCGATAACCAGGTTCATCATCACGTGTATGGATCTTTTGCAAAGCTAACATCAGTTGGATAAAGAAGAACTCTTCATACTTCAACCGTTTGAGGCTGTTTTGTAATGCCCCCTCTGTTGATGGAGAATGAATGTTTTTGATGCTTTCCTGTCTGCTCAATAAATTCTGTTTTTCCAGAATTTCCAGGGGTAGTACTTCCTGAATCTCCTCAAGATATGATGAAAGAATATGATAAAATATCTTCCTGAACGTATATGAGTTTAATCCTACTTTTTTAAATGACTCACTTCCGGGATAGACCGGTATGATTTTTCCCGTATTTATCAGATTCTCAAAATCACCATCCCCCAATTTATCATAATCGGGATGGACCATTTGCATACCGCGGTAAGCGGTGACTTTTCCTGAGAGGGACACCCACTCCCCCACCTTAAACATTGTTTTATATTGATTTACGTAATTAAACCATACAGCTTCCAAAAGTCCTTTGCCGTCAGAAATGACCAGGTAAAATATCGGTTTTCGTGCACGTCGGATACCGGTTGCCTCAATTTTACCGATAACTGTCGCTTCCGTATTTTCTGTGAGGTTGTTCAGGGGAACAATTCTCGATCTATCCAGATAACGGCGGGGGAAATAGGTGAGTAAATCCCAAAATGTGTGAATACCGGATTTATTCAGGGCAGCAGCCCGCTTCGGCCCAATACCCTTTATGTACTGTATCTCCGGAATCAT
>WOR8_10005827_pt1 | contig 11849 bp, 9 predicted proteins | sample DeeMarSeWOR38_10_FD_19890 | JGI IMG/M metagenome (IMG submission 19890) | reverse complement strand
AGACATATTTCAAACTTTTTAAGGTGTTAAACGCTCAGGCGTTCGAGGATACATAACAGCCTCCCTAATATCATCTAATCCACAAATTACGGTTAACCAACGAGCTATTCCTAATCCCAATCCCGCATGAGGGGGCATACCAAATTCAAATGCTTTAAGGTGTGATTCAAAATCAATAGGGTTTAAGCCCTTTTCTTCTAAAGCCTTTACCAACTGATCCTTATCATGCACTCTGGTTCCACCTGAACTCAGTTCCAAATATCCTTTTTGTAAATCAAATGATTCACTGTATTTCGGATCCTTGGAAGGCATTATATAAAATGGTTTTGCAGCCATTGGCCAATGAGTAATATAATAATATCCAGGCAACTCATTCCCGAGTTTTCGAATAGCTTCTGTCGAAAAATCTTCACCCCATTCAATATTCATATTATGCTTTGAATTTAGAAGATCAATTATCTCATCATACGTATATCTTGGAAATGGAACCTCAGGAATCTCGGTTTTATCCTCTACTTCTAATATTTTCAATGAACTTATTTGATTTTGTTTGATGCTAGTCATAACATAATTCACAAGTTCTTCAAGAGTCTTGAGAACATCATCCATTGTAGAAAAGGCCATTTCAATATCTAACTGTACAATTTCACAGAGATGCCTTTTAGTATGTGACTTTTCAGCACGAAAACAGGGTCCAATTTCAAATACATTCTCAAATACCCCACTTAATTGTTCCTTATAGAGTTGAGCAGATTGTGAGAGAAATGCTTCCCGATCGAAATACATAATTGGAAACAGTTCTGTTCCGCCTTCTGTTGCTGAACCAATTATCTTGGGTGTATAAATCTCTTTAAAATCATGGTCAAATAAGAATTTTCTTGAAGCTCTAAGAATTTCACCTCTAATTGCAAAGACTGCTTGATTTCTAACAGATCTCAAATCTAATGCCCTGTTGTTCAATCTTAAATCCAATTCAGAAACTGTTTCTCCTGTCATATCAATTGGGAGCTTTTCTGGAGTTTTATTAAGAATTTTAATCTCAGACGGGATAATTTCAATTCCACCAGGAGCTTTTTTGAAAGCATGAACCTTTCCCTTCACCATAATACAATAGTGATACCCGAGTTTTGCCTTTTCAAACAGCTCATCAGAAACAACTCCTTTTTTTAATGTGATCTGTCGTTCTCCATACATATCCTGTAAATTAATGAACTTTAAACCACCTAGATCTCTGAAATTTCGAACCCAACCGCCGATTATAACCTCTGTATCAATTAAATCCTCTGTGACATCCTTTGTATAATGGGATTTCCTCCATTCACCCATCTCGTCAAGTGACATTTTCATAGCATCTCGTATATTTTTCTTAAATATAATTCTAAAAATTAAAATAGAAATTAAATTTTTGCCTTCTTATCTATTATTTATGGCAAATTTGATATGGAATGGGAAGGAGAAAAACGGTTACCTTGAAAAAAATGAAGTAGGAACCACACCACTTCAAATTCTAGATCTCTATCCTTCTAAAAGAATAACTTCAATACTGCCAGAAAATTGGCAAAATCTGCTAATTAGAGGGGAAAACGGGGAAGTTTTAGATCGGTTGGTAGATGATTTTGAGAACAAAATTACTCTGATTTATATTGATCCACCCTTTGGCACAGGTGGGGAATTTAATCTTAAAACACAGATTGGTGTAGAAGGAGAATATATCAGTAATATTGCATATACAGATAAATGGAAAGAGGGATTAGATTCCTATCTAACATTTCTTCACAAGCGACTTAGTAAAATGAAAAAATTGTTGACTAACGAAGGTTCTATATATGTTCATTTAGATTGGCATGTATCTCATTATGTTAAATTAATAATGGATGAAATATATGGGATTGAGAATTTTAGAAATGAGATTATATGGGCGTATCCTGCAGCCTCGGTTAAAACTAGACGATTTTATATAAGATCCTATGATACAATTCTCTTTTACTCGAACTCAAACGATTATATTTTCAGAGATGATCCTAACATTTACCAAGAATATTCTTCTCGAGTCAAAAATGCCCTAAAGAAAGATGATAAAGGTATTTTTTATTACAGGGGAGGAAGTCATGATGGGAGAAAATTATCGAGAAAAGTCTATATCGATAATGAAGGTATTTTTCCTCGGGATGTTTGGAGTGATATTCCTTATATTAGAGCAAATACAAAGGAATATCAGGGATTTGCAACTCAAAAACCTGAGCGTCTTCTAAAAAGAATTATATTAGCATCATCACGGGAAAAAGATCTAATTGCAGATTTCTTTTGTGGATCCGGAACTACATTAGCAGTAGCAGAAAAGTTGGGAAGAAGGTGGATCGGGTGTGACCTAAATGGAAATGCTATTCACATTACAAGAAAAAGAATTCTCAATATAGCCAACAGCAATAACCTTCTTGATTGGAAAAAGAAATATAACATTGATGCAAACACCTTTAAATTTCTTGTACTAGATAATCAAAATAATTTATCCGTTTTCCCTAAAGAATTTCTGAGTAATGCCAGTCAAGCCCCATTAATATCTAAGATTAAAGATTCACTTAAATTTGAGATAAAAATCGACCAAAATGATAACATTGTGGTTGTAGAACTTACAGATTATAAAAATTCATATGAAAGCTTTATTTCTAAAAAAATACGAGAAAATGTCTTCTCTTTTTCTGATTGGGTTGATTTCTGGTCAATTGATTACGATCAGAATCAGAAAATTTTCAAACATTCATGGTCTTCTTTTCGAACTCCCAAGAGAAAGCAATTAGAGTTAAAAGCAGCCCCGTTTTGTTATGAAAAACCCGGCACTTATACTCTTTCAGTTAAAGTCCTTGATATTTTTGGATTGGGAACTCAGAATTCATATGAGATTAAAGTTTGAAATTATTTGATTAGTTCTCTTATTAGCATTGTAGCATAACTCCCTTTTTGAAGTGAAAATTCAATCTTTAATTTTTTCTTTTGAGGATTCAAGTCATCATCAGTAAGTTCGATCAATTTTAGCCCATTAGGTTTAATAGTCATAGCTCGAATTGATCCTTTAAATTCTTCTCCATTAGCAACTTCATTTCTAAAAATGCTTTTTTCAAATTTTTCAGAATCAGCTACTTCATAATAAATCGACTTCATCAAAGGAAAATCGTCTAAATTCGTAGTATTTCCAATAATAGGTATAATTATGGAAGCTCGGTTTAATTCAATTGCCTTTTCTAAATACGTATCATAGTCACCCCCATAAATGTATTTTACTTGAGTAATATTCCCATGATTATCATCTAGTATAGAGATTACATCACCTTTGATTGGTTTAAATAAGGGAAGACCCCTCTTGACTCGCACAGAAAGCATCTTGTTGAATAAATATGACTGAAATGAACTTTTTAATAATCTTCTTAAATCAGAGGATAATGTATTAATCGCTCCGAAAAAATCATTGGGGTGATTCATTAAATGAAAGATCATATCTTTTTCATAGTTTAGGCTGTTAGGGAAATTTTGATATGCCTTCTCTAAATCTTTATAAGTTTTCAGATTATTCCTTGCTACAATTGATTCGTTCGATTCTGTGGAATATGTGGTTAAAACGTACTCATTAAAGGCTTTTTCATAATTGCCCTCAAGTAGAAAACGCCCAACAATGTGAGAATTTGGTCTAAAATATCCAAACCGTTGTAAACCATAATAATTAGGGATTCCATTTTGACTAATAAATCCTAAAAGATTCTCTATATCCTTTTTAAGATTTTTTGAGACTTCTATATTTCTTATAATCATAGTGAAGTTATTACCCAAATGGGAGCCTAATTTTAATGATTTTTTTGTAGGGTGAATATTTCGTACGTAAATATTTGGGATTTTTAGATTTCTTAATTTCTCGACATGGTTTCCCTTCACGGATATTTGTTGTACCGAAATTGACTGTTTGTCTTTTAATCCTGAATAGCTTACCGAACTATATGGAATCCCAAGAGCTTTACTAATCTGTCTTGAAGCTTCAAAAGTATCTCTATTTATTTTTATTAGATTAAAAGTAGTATATTTATCAGTAAGATCATCGGAAAAAGATGGACTGGGGATATCCGTTCTTATATCAAGGATTTTTCCAGTATGATCTATTTCTTTAACGATAAAATCTTTAACTTCATTTTTATAAACTCCTCCTATCCCTTTAAAGTCAGAAGTAGAATAGGATTCAATACCAACAAATTTTTCTACTTCATTTTTAGCATTATCCCGAAATGAGAAATTAGGAGTGTTTTGGGTTTGCACTTTTAGGATGCCTGAATTTTTAGCTTTATAATAATTTTAGAACTCCAGTAATTTTATCAATATCTTTAGATAACACCGGACCAATTCCTATCGCAGTTGTTGTCCCTGGTTCTAATTGAGTTAGACCTGCATCTTTAACAACGAAATATGGGAAACTATTTGACTCTAAAAGGTTTATCATTTCTTTCGACTGCTCTAAACTGGAAATTTTAAGAACTACTTTTTTTTGCCCCGAGTTCTTCCAGTTTTTCCATGCATTTTTATTTTGAATTCGCACCAGATCTGATGCGGATACACTTGCATGACAAGATTGAACACATTTTTTCCCAGTTCCCATTTTTAAATCTGTTCTGATTAGGATGATTTGTTTATATTCTTCCACTGTAATTCTAGTAAATAGTAGGATTAGAATAAATTAAACCTTATTGATTATTGAAATTCAACTCTAGTAATATTCCCAGTTAGCTCATGAACTAGTTCCTCAAGCTCTTCCTTAGTAAAGAGGATTTTTTCTCTGTCCTCCTTCCATAAGACAGCTCTAAATTGTACATCACCAGTAGCTAAAAAGATCTCGTTTAAGGACACTAGCTTATAGGGATTTATTAAGGCTTCAACTACTATACGGGGTTTCTTGGTGTTTTGAACAAGAATTATTTCGTCTATTTCATATGTATCCTTTATCCAATCGATCAATTCTGGAGTAATTTTTAGCTTATCTTTTCTTCCTACTACCAGAATTACAACATCTTCAAAATCAATCGCTTTGTAAAAGGATATATCTTTTAGAAAGGCAAAGTTTTCATTTTCTTCCTCTAAATTAAGTAAATCTTTCGCCAAATCTATTTCGAATTCTGTTATTTCACCAGAGTCCAGTCTAGCTTGACAATTAGTGCATAAAAACCCAGAATTTATACAAGTTTTATCAGCAGGAAGAACTTTCATGTTTCTTAAATTCGAGTAAGTATAGTAATTAGACTACGCGTCGATTTTTTAGTTTTAATAGATTTTAATGTAATTTATATCTATTAATAATATTTAATTAATTTTATGATATAGTTTCTTAAATTCGTCTTTTATTAAGGTTTGAATAAGATTATAAAACTAGTTCCAATTACAATCAAGAAGCTTTAGATTTTCAATCTATAAAATGAATCTAAAAACAAGCCTAAGACCCGAGGATTGACGGTTATAGGTTGATCTAGATTTTTACACTAAGAATTTTATCAATTTCATCTTCAATTGTTGTTATGCTCTTCACAGCCTCCCTAAATTCTGCTGTAGTAACTTTTTCTTTATTTAACACCACTTTTGCTAGTGCTGTATATTTCTCAATTACTTGAGGGTCAGTAAAGTTTTTAAGTTTTAAGCAAAACGAGTACAGGTAGGAATATGTCTCGGCATACCGTGAAAACTCTAAAGATTCCTTCACCATATCCAAATAATACTGCAATCGGAGTCTTCTATCTTTTATTTCGTCTCTGAGTGATTTCGCTTCAGTCTGGTACTCTATAAATTTTTCATCATCTCTAAGTTTTTCTGAGATATCAATTAATCTCTTGGCAGTTTCATATTTTTTGAGATAATTTTCCTCGTCTAAGTAGATTGCAGTGAGTTTCTCTTGTTTTTTTAATAATGTTTCCCGTATTTGATCAGATAATGTACCCTTGAGCTCCCAAATGGATTTTAGAATGGAGCTTTGATCGATAGTCATGGAGGATTCAGAAATTAATTTTTTATTTGATAAAATTAACTCTACTATTTTTAAATCGAATTTTTCAAGCATTTCCGGATCTTTGTCCCAATTTAGAAATAAATCCTGATAATTTATTACGATCTTGGCAATCTTCGGAATCAATTTCTGTGCTTCTTTGTTGTCTTCCTTATCTATGATTATGACTAAATCGGAGGACACCTCGGGAACTCTTGATATTAAAACTAGATATTCCCCTAATTCAATTGTACTTAAAGACTCAGTACTACTTGTTGTTAATTCAGATACAAACGTCTGGAGTGCTCCAAAAAAAGAGCCAAACATCTCCATCTTTTCATCGCTTTGAAAACTCTTATTGTATAACAAATTCCTTGAGTTGCTCTGGAAAAAATAAAGCGATTGAATCATGAATTAGTTTAACCCTAAGTTATATTTTTAATTATTTTAATTAATTTCCTTCTAAATCGATCGCAACTATAAATAATTTAACTTAATTTGAAAATTTATAATTTTCCTTTTTTGATTTATAGGTTAAACATTAGTACAAAAACCATGTTTGCATAAAACTCAGAAACAGAATAAGTTCTAACCAAAATTTTTGAGTTTTTTAGAGCTCAATAACTTCGCAACTAATATCTCTAAGAAGTCTTTCTGCAGTTGCGGGATCAGTTTTATAGGTATAAAGTATCTTCTTTGTTCTCAACTTTAATTTAACTACGTCTCGTAATCTCTTCACACGACAATGAACTGCAAATTCAGACAATTCTAAAAACTTTTCTTCATCCTTTATTTCTCGTGGCAAAGTTATTCAACTCAGAATCTAATGTCAAATTAATAATTGGATCTATTTACCATAGAATTTTAATTTTATCATAGTTCACCTTCAATTCAATCAAAAATTTTATTTTGAATCGCGTGTTTTTGAAATTATTCATAATATTTATTTTCCTAAGTTCTGCCTTGGGAATCAGAATAAAAAAGAAAAACTGATAAGAAGTGCCGATCGACGACCCCGTTAAAAGAAGAATTGCCAGATACCACTTATTGGAGAAATCTGTATGCCGAAAATGTGGTTCTTTAAATCCCGTAAAAGCCAAAAAATGTCGGCGATGTTTCAGCAAAGATTTAAGACCCAAGAGAAGGGAACTTACCAAGTAACTATTACTGATTCTGTTTTTTAGTGTACTAACTCTTCATACATTTAAGGAGTCTAGATAACCTTATTAAAAGATGTAGAATTATGAAGCTGTGGACCATGTGGGCTGAGTATACTATGGTCTTAAAATTCAACAATCATTAAAAAAACACATAAGAAGAAAGTTGTTAAATAATATGAGCTCAAGGGAAATGATTTCAGAAAAACGAGATGCAGCTAATTTTGACCAGGTTTATCTAAAAGTGAAGCATGAAGCAGAGTTAACTATCACTCAGGGTAAACAAGAATCACTCACTATAATTGCACCTAAGGAAATACTTGAAAGAATAGAATCAACAGTAAAAGATGGTATTCTTATGATATCATCTCGTGGTAAATGGTATGAAAAAGCACGGGACGCGGTAAAAACAAGTTTAACACGAAATGTAATAAAATATAATCTATCGGTTAAAAATCTTAAATATTTAGAAATCGCCGGTTTGGTTCGAACCACTGCATCGCGAATAAAATCAGATAGCCTATGGTTGCAGTTAAGTGGTGCTGGGAATGTCAATATTACTGATCTGGAAACGAAAATTTTAGAAGTTACATTGCCTGGTGCGGGTAGAATTACATTAATGGGAAAGACTTTAGAACAAAAAATAACTGTTAAAGGCGCCGGAGAATATTATGCTCCTAAATTGGAAAGTAAGAAAGCAACGTTAACAGTGCAAGGAGTAGGAAGCACAACAGTTTGGGTTACTGAGGAATTTGATGTAACTGTTCATGGCCTTGGAAATGTATCATATTACGGTGAACCAAAAGTTACAAGTAATATGCCTAATGTTGGAAAGTTAAATAGTTTAGGAATACCCGATTGGTGAAAACTTTAAGTTTGGATATTTAAATATTTTTAATTTTACTTTTTTTTATAACTTACATACCCAAATTCACAATTTTGTAAGTTTCCTCCCGTTTCCATTTAAATATGATAATGTCTTTATTATTTTACTAAGAAATCTAATTACAAATTCGTCTTAAACTATATAGAATTCAAAATAAAGGTGAAAAATTCTAAATGGTATCCATAATGGTAGCTTCTTCGTATCCTGGGCATAGGGCAGATGAAATCGGACAAATGTTTGTAGGAGATAAAGTCCCCAAAGTAGCAGATTTTGTAAAACGGGTTAATATTTGGGTTTCAACCGCTGGATCCTCCGATCGAGAATATAAAATCTATGCGCTGTACGAAGCTCCAAATGATAAAATGTATGAGGCAATGAAATCAATAGCAGCTAGATATGCCGGATATAGAACAGTTGAAGGTTTCAGGTATCAAATCGAACCTTTACTCACAGTTCAAGAAGCACTACCAATGATCGGACTTGGTTAGAAGTCCTTTGATTAAAGTAAACAGTATATCCTAAATTATTTTTCCAATTTTTTTAATAATTTCTCCTAATTCAATCTAAAAGGAAAGCTATATGAAGAGATTAAAAGTTTAATTATTCAGTAAATACTAGCCAAAGGCTTTTAAGGAAATTTATCTTCACTTTTTTTAATCCATTAACTACAAGTTGTATCTTTGCTCCTAGTTTGTAGAAATTTATAATTTCATTGGTGAAAGCAAATAGTACTTAACATACAACCTGAGGAATTAGTGACCGCAAAAAAATTAATGCGGGAAGGTAAATACGAGGAAGCTCTTGGCATAATTAAAGATTTTGAGAAGAAAGTCGGAATTTCTGATGAAGATAAACTGTCAGCCCTCATGTTAGAAGGCAGGTTATATGTCTATACCATGAGATTACAGAAGGCAGTAGATGTAGGGGAACCTGCTTATAACCTTAGTCTAAAATTGGGAAACACTTCAAGTACGATTGAAGCTCTCCTTATTAAATCGAATATTGGACGCTTAGGTAAATTTGATAACGCTCTCGAACTTATCCAAGAAGCCGAATTGTTGATTGATTCTCTTGAAAGAGAAACAAATTCAGAGCTCCCCCGAGAAAGAGCAAATGCTTCATTTATAAAAGCTTGGATATATAACATTAAAGGAAAAACTAGAGAAGCATTAGAATTAGCATTAGAAGCTTTAACTCAGGGGGAAAAAATCAAAAATAATATTATGGTTGCTTATAATTTATACTTAGTCGGAAACATATATTATAGTAAAAATAACCTTGATCTAGCTTTAGATCATGCCACAAAGGGCTTGGAGCTCCAAAATGCAATGAATAATTCTGCTGGTATCGCAGCAGGTCTGGGACTCATTGCCTGGCTCTATTTTTCTAAAGGCGATATTGATATGGCATTGCAATTATGTGATCAGGCTTTGGGGTTCAATGAAATAAGCACTATTAACAAATTTCTTATATTTTTTACGAAAGGAAACATATATCGATTAAAGGGAGAATTAGATCGAGCTTTAAAATACCATGAACAAGCCCTGGCACTTTCTGAGACATTGGACTACAAACATACGAATGTTGCTGGGAATTGGGTTCAAATTGGAAACATTTATAGAATGAAAGGTGATTATGATAAAGCGATTAGCTTTCTAAAGCGGATAGTTGAATCTAAGGATGAGACACATATTAAATTTCATTTGAGATCATCTTTATTCTGGCTAGTTTTAATAAATCTTGATAAAAACTTTCCCGAAGAGGTACAGCGATATTTATCACAGTTGGAAGAGATATCCAATAAAACGGAGAGCAAGATAACCTCTCAAACATATAAAGTCGCTAAAGCAATAGTATTAAAAAAAAGTGGTCGAACTCGTAATCGTTTTGAATCGGAAAATTTGTTAAAAGAAATAGTTGAAGGGGAGATTCTCGAACCTGATATGTATATCCAATCGTTAGTTTCGCTATGTGAATACTTCTTAGAAGAATTAGAATTAAGTAATGAACCTGAGGTATTGGATGAGATTAATCCGTATATAACAAGATTGCTGGAATTTGCCGAGAAACAGAATTCTTATTCAATATTAGCTGAGACAAAGCTTCTTCAAGGAAGGTTAGCTTTAATGAGACTGAACTTAGATGATGTGAGGCAATTCTTAACTTCAGCCCAAAAAATCGCTGACGAACACGGGCTTAGGCTCCTCGCTCAAAAAATCTCTCATGAACATGATAACCTACTTGAAGAATTAGAAACGTGGCAATCGTTTAAGAAAACTAAAGCTTCCATTTCAAAGCGCATGAAAATGGCAGCAGTTGAAGGGGTCATTAAAAGAATGCAAGGAAAAGAAGCTGTAGATCCACCTGAATTAGTAAATGAAGAGCCAATTTTACTCCTCATCATGGATAGCAGTGGAGTTCCATATTTCAATCATTCGTTTGTAAGCAATTGGGATATTGATGGTATCTTTAGCTCATTCATGTCAGCTTTTAATACATTTAGTTCTGAACTATTCTCAAAATCAATAGATCGTATTCGAATCGGGGAAAATACCATCCTAATAAACCCAATTGATTCGTTTTTGGCATGCTATGTAATCAAAGGACAATCATTTCCGGCATTGCATAAATTGACACGTTTTACCGAAGCAATTAGAGATAATTTGGAAATTTGGCAAGCTTTAAATACGTCGACTAGAACAAGTGAGATGCTAGAACTCGAAAGATTACCTGCCCTTAAAACTGTAATTAATGAAATTTTTACTTAATCTATTTTTAACTGATCCGAATTATAAGACTTTTAATTGATACTATTAAAATATTTCCATCTTTTCCATAATTCGTAAACTTTTTTAATTTTATGACTTAGAGATCATTATAAAGAAAATTTTATTTCAAAAAAAAAATTCAATACAAAATTAACAAAAAGTGAAAAAATATGGCACAATTAGGCGGAACACCTGTATTTATTATGAAGGAAGGTACAGAGCGGCAACGGGGCAGAGATGCGATGTCAAACAATATTGCTGCAGCAATTGTTATCGCTGAGGCAGTAAGAACTTCACTCGGTCCACTAGGTATGGATAAAATGCTCGTTGACCAATTTGGGGATGTTGTTATAACCAACGATGGTGCGACAATTTTAAAAGAAATTGATGTACAGCACCCAGCTGCTAAAATGATGGTAGAAGTTTCTAAAACTCAAGACTCTGAAGTTGGCGATGGTACCACAACCTCCGTAATTCTAGCAGGTGAACTCTTAAAACGAGCCAAGAAACTCGTTGAACAAAAAATTCACCCAACAGTGATCACCGAAGGATTTCGAAAAGCGGCTGATAAAGCAGTTGAAATACTTGAAAGTATCTCAGTGAAGAGTGGGATCGATGACGAAAAGGGGTTACTGAATGCGGCAAAAACTTGTATGTCGAGTAAAATTGTTTCAGAATCAAAAGAGAAACTGGCTAAAATCTGTATGGATGCTATTAAAGCTATAGCTGAAAAACGCGAAAACGGAGATTGGGTAGCTGACATTGATAAAGTTCAAATTCAAAAGAAAGCGGGAGACAGCATTGATGATACCAGTTTAATTAAGGGTATCATCCTTGACAAAGAAGTTGTAAGCCCTGGAATGCCAAAAAGTATGAAAGATGCCAAAATTCTTCTATTACAAAGCGCAGTCGAAATTGAGAAAACTGAATTCGATACTAAACTTCAAATTACCAGACCAGAACAAATTCAAGAATTTCTTGACGAAGAAGAAAAAATGCTCAGAACTATGGTTGAAAAAATTGAAAAATCT
>WOR8_10006068_pt1 | contig 11850 bp, 8 predicted proteins | sample DeeMarSeWOR38_10_FD_19890 | JGI IMG/M metagenome (IMG submission 19890) | reverse complement strand
TTAGGGGCGATACCCCAAAGCTCTGCTACCTCGGTCTTGGACCTGTGTAAAAAAGACCAGGCTCGTCCGGGTAATAATGGAAGAATTTCCGCTCAGGGAATTCATCCATAAGTGCGAGATCCTTTTTCTTTCCCCCACTGAAGATGAAAATGAACGGAGTGTCCAGGCTCGGCGTTTGCAGTTCAAGCAGGACACCGTATTCCATCCAATTTTTCGGATGGACGACTAAATCCTGCGCCTGCTCCGTCATGAAAGGTTCCAGGTCTGCCCGCTCCATGCCATATAACCCGCGCATCACCTGCAGGCGATTGGGCAGATAATAAACAATATTTCCAGCAACTAAAATCAATACCAATCCAAGGACCACTAGCGGTCTGAGCCGTTTCCAGCCGCTGTATACTCGCCAAGACTCACCGGGTTGGGTTGGCCAACCTGCCAGCCAGGCGATACCAGCTGCACTGACAATAGTTAGGCTGAACAGTCCTTCAAAATAGTAGCGCGGACCATAAAGCCAGGCCCCTACCCAATATGCCATATAGAACAACACCAGACTGGGGAATACAGCTGCAACCAGAATTCCACGCCAATTCCGGCGGAATATCATCGCCAACAACCCGATTGGAAGAAAAATCCAGGAATAAGTTCCCCAGCCGAATAAATCACTGTACCCAACTCGCAGACTAAAGCGAGTATTGATATATGCCAGGTGCAGGTTATGGCCTTGCTCCGTCCGCCCATATCCAGGACCAAAACCGATCTTGTCATACGGCCACCACAGCGTATATGGATTTAGCAGAGGATCGCCAGTGACCGCGTACTGCCACAATAATGTAATTGAGCCCACTCCCAGCGCGACTCCTCCAACAAACAGCACGTGCAGGCGGGTTTGTCTGTCTCCTTTCAAAATCAAAAACAGGCCGTGAAAAATAAAAGGAAAAGCGACCGCCACAGCCGTCAGTGGTCGGGTGAGTGCCAATAATCCTAACGTTAAGCCAGCAGTCAGGCTTGGTATCCATCGGCGCTCGGATGTTCGCTCTCCAAATCCGTCCAGCCAGGCGAGAACGAAAGCCGCGCTCAGCACCAATCCAAAAGAATGGGAGAGCAGCGATCCGGAGTTCATCAAAAAGAAGGGTGAGACGAGAGTGAGACCGGCTGCAATTATTCCCACCGTTTCACCTAAGATTTTTTTACCCAGCCGGTAGATCAACCAAACACCTAATCCAGCCAACAAGGGATTGACGAGCGAACGGACACCCAGGCGGATGCCAAAAGATAATAAAACAGGCCAGCCCAACGGGTATTTTCCAAACCGCTGACCATTATTATCAACCACAAATGGAACTAAAAAGCTTTTCGGTTGGGGTGGAGATGGTACGCTTAAATTTCCTTCGGAAATAGCCTGCGCTTGCCAGACATATGCGATCTCATCCTCCAGATGCGGAATCGCCTCAAAATAATACTCTGTGACGAAATAGGTCACAAGGATAGTAATCAGGCTGAGAACAAGGGCGATCCTGTCGGCGAGGGACATAAAACAGTCATTAACTATTGGGAAAGGACGGCTTGTAGAGCCTGCAAAGCCTGCTCATGTAGATGCCCATTAGAGGCGAGAATGCCTCGGTTGTTGAGCAGCGTCCGCCCAGCAGTGAAATCAAGTGGTCTCCCGAACAAATCGCTGACTCTCCCACCTGCTTCTTCAACAATCAGGGAACCGGCCGCCTGATCCCAGATCTTTTCCCGGTAGTTGGGCTGTTTCGGGGAGAGCAATCGCAAATACAATTCACCTTTACCCACTGCCAGAAGTAAATATTTTGCCTGGCTATCCATTCTTACCGGCTCAGCCTGCACGCCCAGCTGCGCCGCGATTAAATCAACCTGGCTCACATTTGTATGTCCGGTCTCAAACGAACGCAGTAGCCTGGCTTGAACTGGATCCAATAAGGTTGAGACCCGGGAGCGGTGGTAATCCTCTTCCTGCCCATCAATTGGACCTATCCAGGCACCTTCTCCTCGCACAGCTATCATCATTGATCCGGCATCAGCAGTATCTGGTAAGGACTCATTTTTCAAATTAGGACAGCCCAGCGCGCCAACTTGCACTTGTCCATCAACGATCAAAGCCAAAGCAACCGCGTACTGATCCCCACGCAAAAAACCCTTAGTACCATCGATTGGGTCGAGGGTCCAAAAACGAGCCGATGGTTCCCCTGCGCCGCGATCGATCCACGAACATACCAGCTCGGAAGTGGCTTGCGGGACCAATCTTGAGATGTATTGAGTAACCAGCTCCAGGGATTGCTGGCCTGAGGGTTGCCGCAGGACGGATGAATCCTCCTCACCTACTAACCGATCGTCCGGAAAAGATTCGCTGATCAATCGTCCTATCAAAGCTTGAGAGGCGAAATCCGCTACGGTGACTGGCGAGCGATCATCCTTGGTCAAGGAAGATGAGATCGTGTCAACCTGTACCTGTTTAACCAGCTGGGAAGCCTGGCTGACGGCATGTATTGCAAATCGTGTATCGGGTCGATCGAAATTCAGCATTTTCCAGTTATCCTCATCGTGATATTGTTTCTACTCACCAGGTTTTTTATGTGGGATCGAGTTCCACGAACGACAATGGCGATCCTTCACCTGCCAACACGCCGCTCAAGTCATAAGTCATGGCTCCAGTGATCCTTACCGGGACCATTTCACCTATTGGGATTTCTCCTTCCACGATCGTCAAGCCATCAATTTCGGGAGCATCCCGGTATGTTCGTCCCATTGAAAGACCATCACCTTGACCTTCAATGAGCACCTCCAATTCCTTTCCAACCAAGGCCTGATTTTTTTGCAGAGATATTCCTTGCTGCAACACCATGACCTCTTCCCAACGTTCTTGTTTCACCTCCGCTGGAATTGGGTCTCCTAAGGCTTCACTGTATGTACCCGGTTCAAACGAAAACTGGAATGCCCCAACCCGGTCGAATCGTATTTCTTCAATAAAATCCAGCAGGTTTTGAAATTCCTGTTCCGTCTCTCCGGGATATCCGACGATAAAGGTTGTCCGTATTGCCAGGTTCTCAATTGACTGCCTCATTTTTGCCAATGTCCGGTGTACCCAGTCGATGTTTGCTGGTCTGCGCATACGGCGTAGGACACCAGGATCCGCGTGCTGGAGAGGGATATCCAGGTAAGGCACGATTTTTGAATGCGCTGCCATGACATCGATCATCCGATCGGTAACATATCCAGGGTATGCATACATCACCCGGATCCAGCTTACGCCTTCTGGAGCTGAATCGTTTCCAGCCTGATCCATATTGAGCCTTTCAACTAATTTCTCAAGCAGGTCTGCCAGTCCATCCTTTACACCCAGATCGTGCCCGTAGTCTGTTGTATCCTGGGCGATTAATATTATCTCTTTGACCCCTATATCTTGTAACATACTGGCTTCATCCAGGATCGAGTCGATCGGGCGACTAACCGCGGTACCCTTTATCAAAGGGATCGCACAAAACGCACACGGACGACGGCAGCCGTCAGCGATCTTGATATATGCGCTCGCTCCTTGTATTGCCACTCTCTGCACTGATCCTTCATCGACCACTGTTTTCGGCTCGTTCGGAAGGTGGTAGATCGGTTGCGGATGTTGACCCTGTCTCAGTTGCTGAACGACATCGACGATATCCATCCACCGCCTGGTACCAATGATCCCATCAATACCCGGCACCTGTCGGGCGACTTCAACACCATAGCGCTGAGTCAGACATCCCGCGGCGATCAGCACCTGGTCATGTGTTTTTTGAGCAGCAAGTTCACTTAAGACCTGCAAGGATTCCTCCTTGGCTGGACCGATGAAACCACAAGTGTTGACAATTAATACACCAGCCTTCTCAGGATCAACTGAAATTGAGTACCCGGCCTTTCCTAACAACTGCGCCATTGATTCCGAGTCAACTGTGTTTTTTGAACAACCCAATGAAATTAGGTGATACGAATTATTTTTCATAAATCATTTACCGCTAAATATCCTTGTCTCGCTGACATTAAAATACTGATTACCACTAAGTGTACAGCTAGTTTTCTGTTTCGGGTGTCGGGCTCGGTTCTGGTGTGATCGTAGGGGTTGAAGTTATCGTTGGCGTAGGCAACAGCAACCCGTCTGTTGTGAAAACCCGGTTAACAACTTCACCGTACACACCTAGAACACCAAGATCGGTCTCGTTGAAAAAAACTTGTAATGCAGCCCCGTTTCCGGTGAGCAGTTCAATTTGATTCTCGCCAGCGAAAGTGTATGCTGAACCGGGGATAACCCGCCCTTCAAATTCAACGTCTCCATCAACACTTACTCGCATCCAGGCTCGTTGGAGCACTGAAGTGTAAAGTTGAATTGGCGCATCGCTCACCGTTGGGATTGGTGTCTCTGGCGTGCTCTCTTCTGCAGGCGCCTGCGTGGGGTTATCCACTATCCCAGATGGGATCTCCGTCCCCAAAACTTCTGGGGTTGGAGTTTCGCTTTGAATTGGCACTGCTGAAAGCGCAGAATCTGGAGTCTCAAAAAGCGCATCAGCTATTGCGGGTACCGTCTCATCTGGCACTTGAGATGATCGAAATGAATTTGTCCGGATTAATCCCCAGGTTACAAAACCAACCAGAATGATGATCAGGATGGCTCCCAATATCAGATCGCTGGGAAAATACTGCAGCAACCGTCTTTTACTGCGCGGTCGATTAGATCCAGCATTGGCTTTACGGGCACGGGCAGAGCGTTTCTCGGCTAATTGAGCTTGTAATCCATCTGCAAATTTCAGCAGCACAGGCTCAGGATCCATTCCCAAAAAGGTGGCATAATTTTGCAGCATACCACGACCCTGAACTGGGGATGGTAAACCCTCCAGGTCTCCCGACTCTAACGATTCAAGATAATGCTGGCGAACATGGATGTTCCGTTCGACTTCCCCCAAAGAGAATCCCAGCATCTCTCTTTGTCCTTGTAACTCTTCACCCAGCTCCTTGAAAATGAGCACTGAATTCTCAGGGTGATCTCTTTCTTCTTCGACAGGAATCTGATCGGACTCGACTTGTACAACCGTTGGTTGAACCGCTTCGCCATCGAGAGAATTTAATAATGAAACCGGATCCACACCCAAATAACCCGCATAGGCGCGCAAGAACCCACGACCTTGTGCTTTCGAGGGAAGCTGGGCAAAATCCCCCTGCTCCAATGCTTCGAGATAATGGAGGCGTATATGGGTTTCTTCAGCTGCCTGCTCCAAGGATAAATTTTGCTCTTGGCGTGCCTGGCGTAGCTGCTGTCCAACGATCTTAGACATCAATCGGTCTGTCCAGGTTGATCTTTAAATTATTAATTACCTTATCATATAAAACACCAGCCTGGCAGCACCCAGGCTAAGACCAGGCCGGTGATTAAGTACAAATCGCCTCATAGAGATCAGAACTGGGCGTTCTGCTGGGGCTATTCTACTTCAGTTTCTTCTTTAGTTTCTACTTCAGTTTCTTCTTTAGTTTCTACTTCAGTTTCTTCTTCAGTTTCTTCTTCAGCTTCTTCTTTAGCTTCTTCTTCAGCTTCTTCTTTAGCTTCTTCTTCAGCTTCTTGCTCAGCTTCCTGAGTTAATTCTTCGTCTGCAGTTTCTGGCTGTTCCTCTTCGGGGACCTCTTGATCTTCTACCTCAGCTTCTGCATCCAAGTCCGGTTCAATTTCGAAAATCGGTTGCTCTTCACCTTCACCATAGATGATCACCTTAACTTCTGGCACTAAGTCCACAGTTAATCGAACTTGAACTTGGTGTTCACCAACCGCGCGCAATGGTTGAGAGTCTATATGTCGCTTATTGATCTCGACACCGGTCTTCTCGCTTAGCGAATCAGCGATCATTTGAGTGGTAACCGAACCATACAATTTGCCTGTTTCACTCGCTTTAGCGGAAAAGGTAAGTACAACACCGGTTAGTTGTTCGGCAACCACGCTCATCTCCTCGTTCAACGCATCTCGTTGAACGGTTGCCTGAACTTTGATCCGCTCAGACTGTTTTAGCGCACCTGGGGTTGCTAGAACAGCCAGGCCTTGTGGAAGAAGATAGTTGCGACCATATCCATCTGCGACTCGCTTCACTTCTCCCGCCCTACCAAGCTTATAAACGTCCTTAATCAGCATTACTTTCATTTTTTCTCAAGCCCTTTCCTTTGAATATTTGCTTTCTAACCCTATCGCAAATCACAGAAAGCATGCCCGGGCGAAGGGTACTACGCTCCGGGCGCATGGATTGTACCAGAATGGTGAAGGTGCGTCAACACTACCCTGTCTGCTGCTGATATCTGCACCAATCGAGTATAATGCGCTCATGTCCATAAAAGCAAGGACTATCCGCACAGATGCTATCGTCCTTCGCCATCGAGATTGGGGCGAAGCGGATAGATTATTATGGCTCTATACTCGTAAAGAAGGTAAGGTACAGGCTATCGCCAAGGGTATCCGTAAGATTCGCTCCCGCAAAGCGGGTCACCTTGAACCGTTTACCAGTGCGAACCTGCTCTTAGCCCGCGGTAGAGACTTCTTCATCATCACCCAGGCAGAGACAATTGACCCCTACTTGACCGTTCGTGAGGATCTGATCCGTGTTGGATATGCTTCCTACATCATCGAATTACTGGATAGATTCACGCATGATGAGCAGGATAACCTCCAACTTTATCAGCTATTAAAAGAAACCCTGACTCGTTTGAACAAAGAAACGGAGCCATCTTTAGCTGTTCGCTACTATGAAATTCGCTTGCTCGACTTGCTCGGTTATCGACCTCATTTGTTCCAATGTGCGAACTGTGAATCTGAGATCAAACCGCAAGATCAATATTTTTCGATTTCGCTTGGTGGCGTCCTTTGTCCAAATTGTGGGCCAGCGATACCAGGGGCTAAAAAGATCACAATGAACACGCTTAAATATCTGCGCCATTTTCAGCGCAATTCATATCAAGCGATCTCCAATGTGCGCTTATCACCAGAATTGAATCGCACACTTGAATCGCTCATGCAGGAATACTTCAAGTATTACTTGGAACGCAACTTGAATTCCCCCTCTTTTTTACAACATATCAAAGATCACCAATAATCTAAAGAGTGTCTTACGATGCCTCAGTGATAAATTCTTGCTCCAAAGAATTTTTCTTGCTCCAAAGAATTTTTATTGCTCTAAAGGATTTTTTTTGCTCTGAGGGGATTTATAGTTGTGCCAAATGGCGAGTACCGTAGTAAGATGGAGAAGACACTCCAATAATCGCCATAGGAGGTTGGCATGATCCGCGATATCGACCGTGAACAACTTAATCGTCTGGCAGCCAAGACTTTAGACCAAATCTTCATCATGCACTTGCAGGAAGGGCTGGGTTGCTCCATGTTTGAAGCCGTAACCGACTTGGTCCGGGAAGTATATTTCCCCTGGCTAGCCAGCCCACAGGCTGTTCAGGCAGGACAACTGGCCCTCACGGTGGTATCTGCGGAAGAGCCTGGGCATAAACCGCTCTCCCAATGCAAGATGGTGCCGGTGGTGCTCACCCTGTATGCTGGGGAAGAAGATCACCAACTCCGCCTGCAGCACGCTCGTCAAGGAGTAGCCCGGCTTCGCCAGCAGCAGCTCTATCGCATGGCGCAAGAAGCCCTGGATCAGGGTGGCTTGCTCACAGCTGAAGACTTTGCCTTTCGCATCTTCAACTGTGGTCTGCGCACCATCAGCCGGGACCTCAAAGCCCTGGCTCAAGAAGGCTTGGTGGTTCCTTTACGCTCCCAGCAGAAAGACGCTGGGCGAGCCCTCACCCACCGGGTTCAGGCGGTGGAACTCTTCCTGAAGCGGTACACCTTCACCCAGATCCAGGAGCGTATCCATCATTCGCTGAGTTCGATCGCCAACTACGTGATCACCTTTTCCATCGTGGTGCTCCACACCCGCCAGGGACACACGGTCGACGAGATCGCTTTCTTGATGCAGATTTCGCCTTCGCTGGTGCAAGCCTACCAAGCGCTTTATGAGCACTACAACACCCCGGAGCACCAGGAGCGCCTTGAAGAAATCATTCAGCAGGTCAAGTCTCAGCACTTCAGGCCTGAGCAGCTCGCTCCCCCAGAGGCGCTAAAAAAGGGGGTGCTATCATGAAGTACCCGCATAAAACCCACCGGGAGCGAGACTATGGCCCGCAGCAAGCCAAGGGGTTCCAACAGGTGCTCACCGAGTTCATCCTGTGTGAGTTTCCCAGACTGGGCGGACCCTGGGTAGTGAAGCACTTCGTGGCCAAGATCATGGCTCTCCTGGAAGAACACTTCTTGTTGCGGGAGCACCTGCAGCCTGGACAGACGGTATGGATGGCGGTGGCTGCTGACGAGCGCCCTGGATATCGCAAGTCGATGCGCCAGACCCGCCAGGTGGCGGTGGTGCTCACCCTGGTCAATCAGGAAGACATCAGCGCCCTAAAGCAGGGCGCTGCTCACCAACAAGTCTTGCAGGAAGCCGTTGCCCGCGTAACCCACGAAGCCTATCAGCAAGGTGGTGTCCTGAGTTTGGTGGACCTGGGCTTGCTCTTCGCTAGGAGCCCTAATGCTGTGCGTGAGGCGATGATACTTTATGAAGAACGGACCCAACAGGTGCTTCCCAGACGAGGGACGGTGCACGATCTCGGTATGACCGTCTCCCACAAACGCCTGATTTGTTACAAAGCCTTTGTGGAGGCAAAAACCACCCCCACCATCGCATTGGAAACTTGTCATTCCCCAAAAGCTGTCGATCGATATCTATTGGACTTCGCCCGCGTCTTCTTGGCTGTCCACAAGCGCGGTCTAAGTCCCAAAGACACCGCCTTTACTATTGGCCGCAGCCTTCGCTTGGTGAACACCTACTTAGACCTCATCCAGGAGTTTGGCTTGGCTGAACCTCAAATTATCGCTCGGTTGCCAGTTGAGTCATTAAAGTTCACTAACCAAGATCTCAGTGAAAATGAAAGACGAGAGAAAGCAACCTATCGATCACTTGCTCCCGTCTCCAGTAAAGGGTAGACTCAGTGTACCCGATATTGGGGCAACGACCAAGTGCTTCATCAAAATACTTGTTCATTACCTGCCATATGGCACAATTTGCAATCCCCGTTTGAACCGCAGGATTACAAATCCTGCTCGAGCAAGAGTTGATATTTAAATTTAAGGACCTTTCACTCGTGCAGCAAGTTCTGCACGGCATGATTAAAATCCCCTACCGAAAAAGGTTTCTGCAGCCAGCTGACCTCGCCTCCCTGGAGAAGGGCCTGATCTGATTCGTTTACCGGATGACCGGTGATGAAGAGCATCTTCACCTCAGGGAACTCCTCGCGCAGGACTTGATATAAATCCACACCACTCAACATTGGCATTACCATATCACTGACAACCAAAGAAATAATATCAGACCTTTCCTGGTAAATTTGTAGTGCCTCTTGCCCATTTGAAGCAGTGAGCACTTTGTATTCTGTTTCTTCCAGCAATGATCTCATCGCCTCAAGGGTGGTCTGATCATCTTCCACCAGGAGCAGAGTTTCACCTGAGCCTATGGCTTCTGCAAATGATTCTGGACCGCTGGGTAACTCGACCGCTGGTCGCTGTGCCGGTAAATAAATATGAAATGTCGTCCCTTGCCCCATATCACTGTGGGCATCAATGTAGCCATCATGTTGCTTGATAATTCCATATGCCTGAGCCAATCCCAATCCTGTCCCTTCGCCCACCGGTTTGGTTGTAAAGAATGGCTCAAATATATGCGGTAGCACCTCCGGGGGTATTCCCGGCCCGCTGTCTCGCACAGTTACCCGATTCCAGAATCCACTTGGAATATCAGGACAGGGAGGCTCTGTACCATCTCTCACTTGCACCTGGTCGAGCTCAAAGTGCAAGCTGCCGCCATTTGGGGAGGCATCACGTGCATTCAATGCCAGGTTCATGAACACCTGTTGCAGGCGATTCGGATCGGCGTTAACCAAATAATCCCCTGCTCGGTAAACGAACTCGAGCGACATCGTCTCGGGTAAAACTCTCCGCAGCAGTTTTTCAAATTCTTTGAATAATGGTAATAATTCCAATACGCTCTTTTCAATCACCGAACGTCGACTGAAATCCAGGATCTGCTTGATCAGGCTCGCAGCCCGTTGAACTTGCTGTTCAATGATCTCTAATCTATCCTTGCTTTCAGGCAACAGATTTGGATCTCTTCGCAATAGGTCTGTATATACCACGATAGTCGCCAGGATATTGTTAAAGTCATGGGCTATTCCAGCTGCCAGCTGCCCGACTGTAGCTAAACGCTCTTGCATTTGGACCCGATTTTGAGTTTCGCGCTCTTGTGTGATTTCACGCAGTACCACCACCCAACCTCCTTGCTTATTCCCCAATTCTAGTGGTTGAGCACCGATTTCAAACACCTGTTGCGGGGGTCCTACCAACTCTAGCTCGTCCCATAGGTTTTGAAGATCAGGATTTAAAAACTCGACAATTGGCTCTTCCCCCAAATGAGTCAGAACGTCACCAGCATCGAAAATAGCCACATTAATAAGTTGACTCTGGGCAACCGGGTTGGCGAGTACAACACGCATATCTTCATCAAGCAAGATCACACCCTCTGGGACGGTATCAATGATATGCTGCACTTGCTGCGCATTTTCCTGGATTCTTTCTAACAAGGCAATGCGCTCAATCGCTCCACCCAGCTGTTTACCAACTCCTTCAACAAGCGCGATCTCCTCTGCGCGCCACTCGCGGGGCTGTTTTGAAACGATACATAATCCGCCAATTTGCTTACCTGCAGAACGGATCGGCACGATTATCCCAGCACGTAGATTCCATTTTTGCATCTCTGCACGATAGTCGAAATAAGGATCCCCTTCGACTAAAGTATCCCAATCCGGAATCGCCACCGCAGCCGAAACACCTCCTTTATTTTCCAGATTCACCTCTGCAAACATATTTCCAAGTTGAGGGGGAATATCGCGTAAAACGCGCTCTGCAGGAACCCAGATCCCTCCCATGTCGGATCCAATGGCATGGAGAGTATGATCTAGGGCAATACGCAATAGGTGTTCTAATTCCGAGGCAGCCGCCACCTCGGAAATGATCGCGTTGAGCGCTTCTAATTGGGCCGTCCTGCGCTGAGTTTCATCAAAGAGACGGGCATTGGCCAGTGCGATCGCGGCCTGGCGTGCAAATGCGAGCATCACTTCCTGCTCTGCATCTGAGCCAACATGCGCTTCATTATAGTAACACCCGATGGCTGCAAGGACATCATCTTTGTAAACCAATGGCCATAAACCTACTGCCTGGAAATCCTCCTTCTTGCCGAGCGCTTTCAAAAACGATTTTTCTGGTAGCAGGTTGATATCTGAGATTAAAATCGTCTCCGAACTCGAAATCAGGATCCCCCCCGGCAGCTCATTAAATCTTTCGGTAAACTCCTGGATGTAATTTCTTGACAAGCCCTGAAACCACGGTGCGATCACCTTCCCATCTTCTTGTCGCATAAATAGCGCCGCTCGATCTGCCTGCGCCAATACCATTGCCCCACCACCAATGCCATCGATTACCTCGTCTGGTGTGAGCGGGCGGTTGAGCCCCTCGCTGATGGTTGCCAGTTGTGCCATCCGCTCTGCCTGGTCTCGCGTGGCTGCGAACAAACCTAACCGTTCTAAAACCTGCCCTACCTGGTTGGTGACTTTCTCCACCAGGGAAACTTCTGCCGTGCTGAAATGTCGCTGGCTCGCTGTGCTGATCTCAAGAGTCCCAACCACTTCTCCACCAAAAAGGATCGGGACGAGTAGCATTGAGGCGATTCCACGCTGATTGAT
>WOR8_10005826_pt1 | contig 11850 bp, 13 predicted proteins | sample DeeMarSeWOR38_10_FD_19890 | JGI IMG/M metagenome (IMG submission 19890) | reverse complement strand
TTTGTGGGAAACGCCGGCCATTCATCAGCAGATTATCGCCCAAATTCCTCAGAAGCGGATGGGCCAGCCGGAGGAAGTAGCTGGCATGGCGTTGCATCTGGCCTCAGCGGCCTCGAATTTTACAACCGGAGCGGTTATGCTAGTGGACGGAGGGCAGATGGCTGGCAGGGAAATCGTTTAGATGTGAGTGTAATGTTATTGTGAGAACACGGTCAGAAGGATAGTTCTTGGCCGAAACGGGTCATGGAACAAGTGAAGGAATACAATATCCTGGATTTTTCGAAGTGGGATGATGATGTTGAGTTTGGGAAACTGTTCAAGAATTTGATTGATGGGTTAGAGTTGTTTTACAAATGATAATGACCCATTTTCTAGAAAATTTAATTTCCCGGTGTCACTTGCATGACTCTGACATCGAAAGCGGCGCTTTTCCCTTTTAGGTCTAAACTTCTCTTTTCCAGATTCGATGAATCCATCTTGGCCGCATGTAAGGTCTCTTCGCTCACCAGGATCTCGCCTGCTTTTGCCTGAGAAGCCAGCCGAGCGGCAATATTGACTGCGTCGCCCAGGGCCGTAACATCCACCATCCCATCCGAAGTGCCCACTGCCCCCACAAAGGCAACCCCGGTGTGAACCCCGATGCCGACCGGTGCCCAGGGTCCGTTTTGGTCTTTGTGATTGGTTCGGAGCAAAAGTTCTTGTGCGGCCTCGATTGCCAGGCGGGCATAATCCTTTCCGGCTAATCCGGGTAAATAAAAGGCGGTCACTTCATCCCCAACCAGTTTGTCGATCATGGCATCTGTCTTAATGAAAATTTGGGTCGATACTTGATAAAAACGATCGATCAGCTTTTTGAATTCAGTGGCACTCATCCCTTCCGCCAGGGTGGTGGATCCGCGAATGTCTGCAAATACCATCGAAAGCTCAACTTCTGCGCCGCCTTGAAATTTCACGGCGAAATCATCACAGATATTGCAAAAGTGTGGATTAAAATTAGATGGTTTCTTTTTAAAAATGAAGTGGACGAGTGGAGAGGCCGGGTGGTCAAAAGGCAAATCGCACCACTTACATTTCGTTTTTGCGGGAAACATCCTGAATATTTTTCTCAGACGTTTCTCTTTATCAGATTCCCCCTGGGTCAACATATTGCGCCATGTGTTTTCTACAAAAACATCATGTTCAGTTTTTTCAGTGTTCATATAAATAAACCTTTAAGGGGAACTTTTATGTATTATATCCAATATTATTCCCTTGAGTTACGAACAAATTCGGCAGAAAAAAAAGCGACGCATTTTCGCGTCGCTTTTGTGTAACCTGTTGATGAAGATCGCTTATTCTTTTTTGTCGCTGCTTTTGCTTTCCGATTTTGTGCTTTCGGTACTTGTCTTGCTCTCGGTTTTCTCGGAAGAGCTGCTTTCGTCTTTATCCTTGCTCTTCGAGGTATGCAACCCGGAAGTAGAGCGGTTGTCGGTAGCATAAAAGCCAGAACCTTTAAAGACCACACCTACCGGCCCGATCACTTTGCGAAGGCTGTTCTTGTTGCATTCAGGGCAGCGTTTGAGCGGCGCATCGCTGAATGATTGATGTCGTTCGAAGTGAACCCCACAGGATTCGCAACGATAAGCATAAACTGGCATATTTGGACTTTCTCCTTACATGGTCTACAACCGCTAACATACTTTTATAAAAAGATTACAGTACCAGGCGCGATTATAGTACTTCATTATACATGTGGCAAGCCTGTGAAGTGTGCATGTTATAATTTTCTAACAAAATTCTGGAGAAAACAACCCAATGGTAAACATCGAAATCGTCTATTGCGCTGTATGACACTACACTGACCGGGCCGTGGGCCTGGCAACTGAACTGCTCAAAGAATTCGAATATGACATCGAAAACTTGACCCTGGTTCCTTCGGATGGCGGTAAATTCGAAGTTAACGTTGGTGAGAAACTGGTCTATTCCAAGCTCGAAACCCGCCGTCACGCCGAACCGGGCGAAGTGCTGGGGTTGGTGCGGAAGGTTATCGGAGGCTAGAGGGTGCGTCGCACCTGACAGGTAGAAGAAACTCGATTAAAAAGAAGAGTCCTGAGCGTATGCTTGTTTCGTTGAAACAGGTGCGACGCATTGTAACAGACAGAATTTATCCCTATAACGGAGGCAAGCTGAATGTCCAAAAAAGGACGCGTTTTTTCCGGCGCCCGCCCCACCGGGCGTCAACATTTAGGTAATTATCTGGGCGCGATCAAGAATTACGTCGCGCTCCAAGATGATTTTGATTGCATCTACTGCATTGTCGACATCCACGCCCTGACCACAGTCGAGACCACCGCTGATCTGAAACTGAACACCTACGAAATGGCGCTCGATTGGCTGGCAGCCGGCATCCGCCCCGAAGAGTCGATCGTCTTCATCCAGTCACACGTGCCACAAGTTATGGAACTGCACACCATGCTTTCGATGGTCACGCCGTTGGGCAAGCTGACCGAACTGCCGACCTTCAAGGAAAAAATCCGCCAGAACCCGAACAACATCAACTACGGACTGGTGGGCTATCCCGTTTTGATGACGGCCGACATCGTTCTATACAAGGCCGATACTGTTCCCGTTGGCGTAGACCAGGCTCCGCATCTGGAGTTTGCCCGCGAGACAGTGCGCTCGTTCAATTATCGTTACGACACCAAGGTGTTGATTGAGCCGCAGGCCAAGCATACCGAGATTCCCAAGGTGATCGGCATTGACGGCAAGGACAAGATGAGCAAAAGCCTCGACAACCACATCGAGCTTGCTTCCACACCCGAAGAGACTCAGAAGCGAGTGATGCAGATGGTCACCGACCCGCAGCGCCTGCGCCGCGACGACCCCGGTGACCCGGATGTTTGCAACGTCTACTCGCTGCACAAGACTTTTTCTCCCAAAGATGAAGTTGAGATGATCAATGTGGAGTGCCGCCGGGCGGGCATTGGCTGCGTGGATTGCAAGAAACGCTTTGCTGCCAATCTGAACGCACACCTGGAACCCTTCCGCACCAAACGCGCCGAGATCGCGGAAAAACCGGACGCCGTCTGGGATATCCTGCACGATGGCGGCAAACGCGCGCGTGGTATTGCTGAAAGCGTGATGGAAGAAGTGCGCGAGGCGATTGGTTTGCCGGAGTAGTAAGAATTAACCGCAAAGAGCGCGAAGGGCGCAAAGAAAATGATAAAAAACTTAGCGCTCTTTGCGTGCTTCGCGGTTCAATGGTTTTTCCATGCGCGTATTAATCCAGCGAGTTAGCTCAGGCAAAGTCAGTATCGCTGACCAGACTGTCGCTCAAATCGGGCACGGACTGGTCATTCTGCTTGGAATCGGCCAGGATGACAGCGAAGAACAAGCTGTCTATCTGGCAGAAAAGATTGCCAACTTGCGCATCTTTGAAGATGAACAGGGCAAGACCAATCTGTCGATTTTAGATGTAAGGGGAGAAGCCATCGTAGTTTCGCAGTTCACGCTTTACGCTGATACCCGCAAGGGACGGCGTCCCTCGTTCATATACGCTGGGGATCCGGATATGGCAGAACCGCTGGTGGAACGCTTCGCCGAGTTGTTGCGCGGACATGGCGTCCCAACGCAAACCGGTCAGTTTGGCGCGCATATGCTGGTTGAGATTAATAACGATGGGCCGGTGACGATATGGCTAGAGAGATAAAATCAAAAAAATCTTTTTTGATTTCCATTCAGCGTTTTTGGGCATGGCGACCTGTTACAAACCTCGTGGCTCCCATTGTGCATCATGTCGATACATTTTTCTTGCATCTGAGCGGCGGGCGGTGGGATATTGCTCGGCTGGCCGGCCTACCGGTTATCGAGGTCACTACTATTGGCGCAAAAAGTGGACAGAAACGTACACTTCCGCTTGCTGGCCTGCCAGACGGCGCCAATTTCGTGCTGATCGCTTCCAATTTCGGGCGGGAACGCACCCCGGCCTGGTATTACAATCTCAAGGCGAATCCAGAGTGCGTGATCAAGAAAAAGGGGCAGGCCGGAACCTACATTGCCCGCGAAACTGAAGGCGAAGAACGTGAGCGCTATTGGGATTTGGCTGTTTCATATTACGTCGGGTTTGAAACATACAAGCAGAGAGCCTCACACCGTGAAATCCCCGTTATGGTGTTGGAACCTAAAGAGTAACATCCCCTTTCCACAAACTGGCATCTATCTGGACAGCCAGTGCGCCGACCGAGAGCATCGCGTCGGCGTTTTCTTTTGATTGGACGCCGCCTGCACCGATAACCGGAATCCCTGTCCGGGCCGCATCCCGCACGGTCAGCAGGGATTGTGGAAACAGCGCCGAACCACTCAAACGGCCTGTGACCTGTTCTTCCACCATGGACTCCCCTCTCCCAAAGGGAGAAGGGCTGGGGGTGAGGGGAAGCATGCCCCTCGGCGCGGCCAGGCTGATTGCGGCAGCACCTTCCTGAATTGCGCGCGGCCCCAGTGAAAGCACTTGCTCGACCGCCAGGCTCACGATCAGCGGCAGTTCACCTAAGGACATTTCAATTGTTAGCAGAACGATGTCATCGGCCAGCAGTGGGGCAAATCCGAGTTCCACGGCGGAGATATTCTCTAACCCCTCGAGCAACTGCACCATGCGACTGGTCTCTTCTGGGCGGTCGGCCATCAGATGCACGATGATCGGCAGGCGCGAATCCACCCAACGGCGGGCGTATTTTTTGACCGCCGCGTTCAGGCCGGGATTGGGCAATCCCGTATGCAGCAGGAAGCCGCCGGGATATTCGATCAGGGCTGGATTTTTCGTTGGTTTGCGCGGGCGCAGGGAGAGTGGGTTTGTCACGAACGCGCCGAAAGCATCCCAGGGAACGGGCGCGCGAAAGTCGGGCGCAAATCCCAGTGTCCCAGCAGCGTTCATGTAGGGAGATGAAAAGGTCAGGTCTTGTTTGAACATCGGATAGAATCAATCCATGAATAATCAACCGTTGCATGGCATCCGCGTGCTCGATCTGAGCCGCGTGCTGGCTGGCCCTTATTGTACGATGGTTCTGGGCGATCTGGGGGCCGATGTGATCAAAGTCGAGCCGCCCGACGGCGACGAGACGCGCGCCTGGGGTCCGCCTTTTGCGGCGGGCGAGAGCGCCTACTATCTGTGTGTCAACCGCAACAAGCGCGGTATGGTTGTGAATTTGAAGACCGACGAAGGGCGTGCACTGTTGCGGGATTTGGCAATGAAGTGTGATGTACTGGTGGAGAATTTCAGACCGGGCACGCTGGCGCGCTATGGGCTAGACTACGATGCGCTTCGGTCGGACCACCCGCGTCTTGTCTACTGTTCGATCAGCGGATTCGGCCAAACGGGTCCTCTGCGCGACCGTCCCGGCTACGACTTCATGATCCAGGCCATGGGCGGCATCATGAGCGTGACCGGCGATCCGGATGGCAAACCGATGAAGGTCGGCGTGGCGGTGACGGATCTATTCGCGGGGCAGAATGCTGTTATCGCAATCCTGGCTGCCCTCCAAGCCCGTGAGCGAAACGGAAAAGGCCAATACATTGATATCGCGTTATTCGACTCGCAACTTGGCTGGCTGGCGAATGTGGCCAGCAACTTTTTGATCTCAGGGGATTTGCCAGAACGCTATGGCAACGCGCATCCCAACATTGTGCCTTATCAGGTTTTTGCTGCGTCCGACGGCTGGTTCGCGCTGGCAGTGGGCAATGACAGACAGTTTGTACATTTATGTGATGTGATCGGTCAACCGGAATGGGGCAGTGATGAGCGTTTTGCGACCAACGCTGCGCGCGTGAACCACCGTGATGAGTTGATTTCATTGCTCAAGCCCATTTTTGTCGCTCGCTGTGTGGGCGAGTGGTTATCTTTACTGGAAGCCTCCGGTATCCCCTGTGGACCGATTAATTCCCTGGACAAAGTCTTTGCTGAACCACAAGTCGCGGCACGCGAGATGCTGGTTACCATGAAGCACCCCACGATAGGAGAATTACCGCAGGTGGGTTCGTCGCTGAAATTCAGCCAGACGCCAGTCGAGTATAAGCTTCCGCCGCCCAGACTGGGGGAGCATACGGATGAGATTTTAAGGGATTTGCTTGGATAGTAGCGAAAAAAACAAGACACCGAAAAAATCTTGATGTCTTGGAATCTTTGTGGCGGATTTTCTAACAGGAAGAGATTACGCTGCGATGATCAATCCCATCGCGCGCAGCATCTCTTCGTTGCTGGCGAACTTGAATTCTTCCAGTCCGCGCTTCTGGGCTTCTTCTATCTCTACAACTCCAAGACGATTAATGTCATCTTTTGTGACAACTGGCTTGGATAAGCTCTTTATCTTTGAAGTGACACCCCAAAGGGTTGATGCAACCGGTTGTTTAGTTTGCAAGTACTGCCAGACCGCTTTGGCTGCGTTGATGCCATCCTTGCGGGCATAGCCGACCAGCCCGTCACTGGCCTTGCGTGACCAGCCGCCTACGAACACGCCTGTGATAGGTTTGTTTTCTTGCGGATCGAAAGCCTCGAACGAGACACCTTCGACCGGGTATAGTGGATTCTCGTTCTTGACGAATTCATTCCATTCGGTGGGCAAGCCAAAGGTCTCGTCCACTTTATCGCCAATTGCAAAGATGACGGTTTCCACGTCCAGGGTGCGTTTGTTTCCCGTCCCGCGTGCTTTGGTATCGCCGTCTTTCAAGATGAGGGTGGTGTCTTCGACCTCGAGCCGGGTCAACAGGCCGTTCTCACCCAGCATCTGGACGGGTGAACTCAGGAACTCGAATCGGAAACGTGTATCCGACACAGCAGGATAGGCTTTGGGCAATGATTCGATGATCGTAGCCCGAGCAGCTTCCGGTTCCTGATCGACCGCTTCCATGATCGGCCGGACGCGAGCGATTTCTTTGTCTAATGCATCCTGATCCAGGTTAGCGATCACGTATTCCATTTCCTTCTTATCGAATTTGACCTCGGCCGGTCCGCGCCGTACAACAGCGATAACTTCTTCTACCTGCTCCTGGCGGATTAGGTACCGGGCGATATCAATCATCACGTTGCCTGCTCCGACGATGGCACAGCGCTTTCCGAAACGGTAGTGCTGCTGGCTGTTGGGTGGCAGCTTGTTGTAGAAATAAACCACGTCCTTGGCCTGGTAAACGCCCTCCAGGTTTTCGCCGGGCAGGCCAAGCCATTTCGCGCCCTGCGCCCCGGCAGTGACCAACATGGCTTGGAAGCCGAGCGCCCACAGATCGTCGATGCTCAAATCGCCCTGCGTGCCGATGCTGATGTTGCCGTAATAGTCAATATTAGGATGTTCGAGAACCTGGCCGAATTGTTTGCGCAGGCCAGCTTTCATGGTGTATTTTGTCGGGTAAATGCCGTATTCAGCCAGACCGCCTGGCTTGATATCACGATTGAAAAGTGCCACGCGTACGCCTTGCCTGGCAAGTTCGCGTGCTCCGAATAAGCCAGCCGGGCCGGCGCCGATGACAGCTACTAAGTGTTGATTGGTCACACAATCCTCCTTGGTATACGGATGCAATAATAATTTAGACCAAAGCGGTCAAATTATATGCAGAAAGCGAGCGCCGTGCAAGGTAGTTTTCCTATAATAGTACCAACGTTCTACATTTATTATTCATCATTATATTTTTATTTTTGCATTAAAGTTATTACCGGATGGTTAGAAATATCTTAAGAAAGGATATTGTTCTCATAAATATTATATAAGACACCACAATAAAAACAAGTGTATTGTGCCATGCAGGCAGGAATATTGAGTGGGTTATTCATATCTATGCTAAGATTAAGCATTGCCCAATCATGTGGAGGAACCATGGACGAAGATAGGAATAATGAACCTGGTGAGCGGTTAAAAAACATTCTTGCGGCTGATAAGGAAGATGAAAACGCATCACTAAAATCGTTACCCCAAACCCAATCACAATCACCATTGGAAAAACTTCCGCGCCTGAAGCCGGTTGAACAAATGCCGCCACAAGTTGATGTAAAAGGGGATATGCCCAAACCTGCGATGCCAGTCTCCCCGGGGAATCTTGGTAATTTGCCAACGAGCAAACAGCCAGTGCAGTCGGTACAGCAACCGGTTCAGCAAACGAGTAAGCAGGTAGCCACCTCTCAAACGACACAAGACATGCCGCGCCAAGAAAAGCTCCTGCGCGCGCTTTGGACAATGACCAGCCTGATCTCAATGGCCGTTAACGTTGTGGCCATTATTGTGATTATTGTGATGATCTGGGCGTATCGTGACATCAAGCTGCCAGAAGAAATCAACATCACAATGGTTAATAAATTGTTGAGCGGTTTGTATTCCAACTTCGAGAAAATGGATCGTGCTACGATAGAAACCGTTATCCCGGTTGATGCGCAGATTCCCCTTGATATCATCGTTCCTGTCCAAACAACTACCCAGATCACGCTGTCAGAGACCGTCAATATTCCGAACGCACAGGTGGTGATAAACACCGGTGGACTGAATATCAATTCGACTGCTCGTGTCACCCTGCCGGCTGGTACGCCGCTCACGGTCAACCTTAACTTTGACCTGCCGGTGCAAGATACGATTCCCGTTCATCTGGACGTACCTGTCAAGATTCCTATGGCTGAAACTGAATTACACGAGCCATTCGTTGGCTTGCAGGATGTTGTCCAACCTTTGTATTGTCTTGTGGATCCAAGCGCATCCAACCTGGACGGGCAAGTAATTTGCCGGTAAGACTATCCTAATTAAAAACATCTGGAGTTTCATGACCCAAACAATCACTCAAATCACTCTTTCCAACGGCTTGAAAGTCCTGCTCAAGGAAATCCATACCGCGCCACTGATCTCCTCCTGGGTGTGGTACCGTGTCGGCTCACGCGACGAGGTCAACGGCCGCACCGGCATCTCGCACTGGGTAGAACACATGCAGTTCAAAGGTACGCCCCAATTCCCGTCCAACGTGCTTGATAAAGCTGTCTCACGCGAAGGAGGCATGTGGAATGCATTCACCTACCTCGATTGGACGACCTACTTTGAGACTATGCCTGCCGACAAGATCGATCTGGGCCTGCGGCTCGAAGCAGACCGCATGGTCAACAGCATATTTGACGTGGAAGAAGTTGCGTCCGAGCGCACGGTCGTTATTTCGGAGCGCGAGGGCAACGAAAACGAGCCGCGCTTCCTGCTTGGTGAGGCCGTGCAGGGCGCTGCTTTTCGTGTGCATGGTTATCACCACGAAGTCATCGGCGATATGGCAGATCTGCATTCAATGACCCGTGACGATCTGTATGATCACTACAAAAGCTACTACGTTCCCAACAATGCCATCATGGCCGTAGCGGGCGACTTCGAAACCGAAGAGATGTTGGCCCGCATCAAAGAACTGTATGAACCAATTCCTTCGGGACAGGAACCAGCGCGGCTGGAGCGTCCGGAACCTGAGCAAAAAGGAGAAATTCGTTTATCAGTGGAAGGTCCCGGCGAAACAACCTACATTCAAGCCTGCTACCGTTTCCCGAATGCTTCTCATCCCGATTTCTTCCCGTTAGCCGTGCTCGACAGTCTCCTGGCCGGCCCCAGCAACCTGAACTTTTTCGGCGGCGGCATCTCCAACAAGACCTCCCGTTTATACCGCGCCCTGGTCGATAAAGAGCTGACGGTCAGCATAGGCGGTGGCGCGCAGGCCACCATCGATCCCTTCCTGTACAACATATCCATGACCATCCACCCGCAGCGCAAACCGGAAGATGCCTTGTCCACGTTGGATGACGAGATCAAACGCATCCAGGATGAGCTGGTCAGTGAAGATGAAGTTGCCCGTGCCATCAAGCAGGCGCGCGCCATTTTCGCATATGGCAGCGAGAATATCACCAATCAAGGCTTCTGGATGGGGTATGCCGAGATGTTCGCTGATTACAATTGGTTCCTGACATATCTGGATAACCTGGCTGCGGTCACACCCGCAGAAGTGCAGCGTGTGGCGCAGCAGTATTTGCAGCCAAGAGCGCGCATTGTCGGCACTTATATACCAACCGGCGGGGAGGCATAAAATGGCATCTATAATCCACTCTCTCCCTGGCGCGGAAGATATCCATCGCGTTGTATTGTCAAATGGCATCACGGTACTGTCTCGCGCAAATTTCAACAGTCCCTCGGTGGTGGTCAGCAGTTATCTGTATGCCGGTGGCCTGCTCGATCCGGATGAGAAGCTTGGCCTAGCTGACTTCGCATCGACTGCGCTCATGCGTGGCACACAAACGCGTGATTTCCAGAAGTTATATGATGAGCTTGAGTCTGTTGGAGCCAGCTTTGGATACAACTCTGGCACACACTACACTAGTTTTGGCGGTCGCTCGCTGGTGGAAGATTTACCGTTACTGCTGGACGTGATGGCCGATACGTTGCAGAATCCCACTTTCCCGGAAGATCAGGTCGAGAAGCTACGTGCGCAAATGCTGACCGGTCTGGCGATCCGTGCGCAGGATACATCCGACATGGCATCCTTGACGTTCGATGAATTGCTCTTCGATGGGCATCCCTATAGTCGCGCGGATGAAGGCTGGCCGGAGACCGTGCAGGCCATTACGCTGGATGACCTGGTGGCATTCCACCGCAAGTATTACGGTCCGCGCGGGATGGTGATTTCCATTGTTGGCGCTGTGGAGCCGGAAAAAGCCGCGGGCGAAGTCGAACGCATCTTAGGCGGCTGGCAGAATGAGGTCCAGGAAGATGCGCCGGAGTTACCCGAATTTAAGCCGCCAACGAAGACGGTCCAGAAACATCATTCGATCCCGGGCAAGTCGCAGTCTGATATTGTCATGGGCACGTATGGGCCGAAACGCAATGATCCGGAGTATATGTCTGCATCATTGGGCAATAACATCCTAGGGCAGTTTGGTCTGATGGGGCGCATCGGGGATGTGGTGCGTGAGCAGTCGGGACTGGCGTACTATGCCTATTCGAGCCTGAGCGCTGGGATTGGGCCGGGCGCGTGGTATGTGAGCGCCGGGATCAACCCGTCGAATGTGGAGAAGGCGACCAACCTGATCGCGCAGGAGCTAAAGCTCTACGTAGATGAGGGCGTTACAGCTGAAGAACTGTCTGATAGCCAGGCAAATTTTGTAGGGCGTTTGCCGCTTTCGCTGGAGTCAAATGGCGGGGTGGCTGGCGCGCTGCTTAACATCGAGCGCTTTGACCTGGGAATGGATTATTATCGCCAGTATCCCGATCTGGTGAGGGCTGTTACGGTAGACGATGTGCGCGAGACGGCACAAAAGTATATTGATCCCAGCCGGTTGGTCATTGCGACGGCCGGGCCTTAAGGGTTTGTGATCTCTGACGAGAATCTAGATGAACTTGCGAACCGGTGTTGACCTGATCGAAATCTCACGTATTGAGGAGGTGGTGTCTCGGCACGGGAAACACTACCTCGAGCGGATATACACGCCTACAGAATTAGAATTATGTAGCAAGCGTGTCGAGTCTCTGGCAGGACGTTTCGCTGCGAAGGAAGCCGTTGCCAAGTCGCTGGGTTGTGGCATTGGGGATGTAGAGTGGAAAGAGATCGAGATTCTGGAGGATGGTCAACATGCTCCAGTATTGCGTTTACATGGTAAGGCGGCTCAAAAGGCGGACGAGTTGGGGTTGGCGAGTTGGTCGCTCAGTTTGAGTCATAGCCAGAGTCATGCAGTTGCATTTGTTGTAGCATTAGGCTAAACGCGGATCTCCCATAGGCCAGTTCTATGGGAGATCCTTGCAGGGAGGAGAGTGGATGTAGCCGATCAGTTTTTTTCTTCGACACCGATCCACAGGTGACCCGGTAGCACCGGGCGATAGGGGCGGACTGTGA
>WOR8_10006716_pt1 | contig 11851 bp, 13 predicted proteins | sample DeeMarSeWOR38_10_FD_19890 | JGI IMG/M metagenome (IMG submission 19890) | reverse complement strand
TCAGGTACGCCTCGGCGCCAACACCCTGCGGTTGCCAGGTGGCACGCCCCTCTTCGCGGTCTCGCGACACCAATTCATGAAATATCCGGGCTAGGAGACATCTTCTGCCTGTTTTGCAGGAATAAATTGTATAGCTTGGGCAGTAATATTTCGTTTTCTCCCACCTCGCCAACTTATCCAGATGTTCCTTGAATTCAAGTCGCAAATCCGGTCACTGAGGAATGACAACATGATCCTCGTCGTAAATCCCATTCTCAGCGGTGGTGTGACAAGCGATACAGTTTGACATGGATCCTACAGATTTCCTTTGGAAGGCATCGGCTGGAATATCATCATCCTCATGCTTGTGCCGGATGTAAGGAATATCCGTAATTTTCATCGGAGTCTGTCCCCGCAGACTCCTCATGATCTTTGCCGCCGGCTTCGCAGAGGAATATTCCGCACTGTTTGCTTTAAGATACTCGGCAATGATCGTTTTGGACTCTTGATCAATCTCGATCTCTTCTCCAAAGTGGTCTGCGAGTCCAGCCAGGATTCTTTCCCACGAACCCGATGGCAGCAATGCGGGCTGGTAGGAAAAATGGCAATCTCCACAAATCTCTTTGTACGTTGGATTATCTACCGGCTTTAGATGGCGCTTGCCATCATGTTCAGAGCTGTATCTATGCCGCTTTTGAAATCGTCTCCTTTCTTTGTTTTCGTCGTGGTCAGCCAAGGCGGCACAGAATACCCCGTTCGCCAACAATAAAAGTACCACCAGAAGATTAATCCCTTTTTTTGTACTCATCCAATTCTCCCTTTAAGACCAAGATTTAAGGCCTGACAATTGATCCAAATCTTCAGCCGGAGAATCTCGCTGGGACGCCAGAGGCGCATGCGCGGTCCCCAGGTGCCCGTACCGCGACAGACGATGACCGTCATGCCCTCCACCTCATACCGCCCCTCAAGCAGCGGGTAGGCGCGTTTAACCAGATAGTCGAAAGGCCAAACTTGCCCTCCGTGGGTATGGCCGGAAAGCATCAGACCTGCACCGGCTTTGGCTGCTTTGTCAACCTGCCACGGTGTGTGGGAGAGAAGGATGGTCGCACCCGGAGGCCGACCCCCGAGCGCCCTCGAAATGAGATCGCCGCCCTGACCAGAGCGGCGGCTGGCTGTAAGATCGTCTACGCCAACCATGACCAGACCGGGTCGAACTTCGGCCCAGCTGTTGCGCAGTAACTGGAAACCGGCCTCCTCGATCAGAAACGTACTCGCATTGTGACGGTGGTGGAACTCGTGGTTGCCAGGTACGACCCAGACACCGAGAGGTGCAGAAAGGCGGCGCAAGACCGGAAGCAGTTCGCCTTGGGGCTTGCCGTGCCCTTCGAAGAGATCTCCGAGCAGGACCACGAGGTCGGGTTGCTGCTCCTGCACCTGGGCGACACGAGCTTTCAGCCACCGCTCGCCGAGCAACGAGCCAAGGTGCAGGTCGGACATGGCTACGAGCACCGTGCCATCCATCTCATCGGTAAGACCGGACAAATACACCTCATAGTTTTGTACCACCGGCGGCCGCAGGCCCTGGACAAGTGCGACCGCCGAAAGCATCACACCGGCAACTAACGCTATGCCTCGTAACGAAGGCGCTAGCCTGGGCACGAGAAAGCCGAACCCAGTGCCGAAGTCCATCGCAAGAAGCGAGACAAAGAGAAGGAATAGCACGGCCATCCAGTTCATGCCGAGCAACTCAAGGGTCGTAGCCAGCGGGCTTGTGCCGTGGTGACCGTAGACGCGGCCCAAGAAAAAGCCTGCCCAGAGAACCAGGCCTGCCCCGAAGAGAAGCTTTCTGGGAACGTACCGTTTAAGAACAGGCACCGAAGTGGCACGCCAGAAGACGTAAATGTGCATCAATGAGGTGACGAAAATAAGAATGAATCCGAACACGGGCCCTCCACCGTGTGAAATCCAGATGTCACAAATCTGGATATTCTATCTGCGTCGCCTAGCTTTTAGAACAATAAAAAACGCCACAAGGTGAAATCAAGGTGTTATGGGCGTCAATAAGGATTGTAAACTACCTAATGCTGGCGATAGTCAATACATCATTTTTTTATCTATTTATCTAGATTTTTTTGAGGCCACACATGTAATCGTAACCCTTGAAGGAGGAGTAGGGAGTTGCGACTGATGCACGAAGCGCAAGCTCAGCATAAAGGCCGATCTTAGTGAGGTGGCTCGATCCGTCGCTGATGTTGGCTTTGTATATTCAGAACTCAAAAACCAATTGAGCTTTTCGCCGTATAGGCGGCGAAAAGATCACATATAATTTATCATAAAATACTGGGTGAAATCTCTTGGCACAAAAAATAAAGGTTTCTTGCACAGTACGCAATCTTGCCAAAGTCAGAGTATTTGCAACGCGTAATACAGCCCTTTTACCACTTCGGTCATGGAATGAAAGTTTAATGTGTCAATAGTATCAGTCTCTTGATGATAGTTCTTGTTTCTGAAAAATGCTGTATCTGTTACCATAACAGCCCGAAATCCATGATGCCAGAATGCAAAGTGGTCTGAGCGGTTTATACCTGCTACTTGTTCGGGTGCGACGAGAGACCGGACATTTATCGCAGCATTCCTCTTAATTCCCCTTTTTAAAGCAGAGACATATCGTGATGAATTGAAATTTCCAACGACCGCCAAGAACTCCGCAGTCTTGGGATAGAAGAGTTCCATCCCAGGAAAAGGGTATTGTTGAAGCTCATCTTTACGAAAATAACCAATCATCTCCAAGCAGATCATAACCTCCAAGGGTACCCCGCTCTGTCTGAGGCTTTTTGCATACACCATGCTCCCCATGTTTGGAGATCCGAAGCACGGAGGTTCTTCATTTACAAAGGCGACAAAAATAAGATTCTTCTTGCAGGAAGCTTCTCTGCTTAATCTAGCGATTTCGAGCATTCCGGCTACAGCAGAGGCATTATCGTCTGCACCCGGCGACCCTGGAACAGTATCGTAGTGGGCGCCAATTACAACAACTCCTTCTCCATCTCCAGATTTTTCCGCGATGAGATTAGAAACACTTTTGCCATAGCAGGCAAATGTCTGGCGTTGGACAGAATATCTATTAGTCGTAAGTGTCGATTCGATATATTCGGCAGCCTTGTCCAAAGAGTGTTCCTTCCAAAGATGGCGATCACCAATTCTTCCTGCAAGGTGCTCGACATGTTTATGAAGATTGTCTTCGACAGCCTTTTTGTCAAATTCTCCGCGCATCTCGAGACCGTATCCTCATAGTAACTCTGTTGAACCAAGGGCCAAATCCGCTGGCTTTAGCAAACCGTTTTGGGTGGGATGCCATTCTTTGGAAAGCTTTGGATTTATGCTGAACCCAAGAAGGTTGAGCGAATTTTCTCCAGAATCTAGTGGTATGTTGGAGTGTCCTCGTCCTCCTCTGCTTTACCTCCTTCTATAACTGTAAAACGAGACTTCCTTCTTTTTAATTGCCATTCAGAGTACTTTAGACGAATCAACCTCAAATCAAAGTATTCTCCCAACCCTCTAAAATAGAGATAACCAAAAAGTATTCCTCCAAGATGATACGCACCATGAGGGTTAGCCTTTGCTAGGAAGGTTAAGAATGTAATAATGATAGTCCCATAGCTCAGATACTTCGCTTTTATGGGGAGAATGAACATGAGCAGTATGGTGGCTTCTGGACTTAACAAGCCAAAGATGACAATCAGGGATAAGAGACTGGGCATCATTCCCAAAAAAGGTACATTGAAATCTGCAACAAAGCTGAATCCTAAGCCACATAATGCTCCTCCAAGTGCTGAGGTATAGAAAAAAAACAAGAACCGTTTTGGCCCAAATGCATGTTCCACAGGTGCAGCAAAGAAATAGAATATGATGCAGCTAATAATGAAGCGTATGGGTGAATTTGGGTTGTGTATGAAGGGGTGGGTAATAAGCTGCCAGAAATGAAAATTCAAATTGCTGAGAGGATAGAGCTTGAGAACGGAGACGATCCCGATGTTAAGCCAGTGTTCAAAAAACAGCTCCAATACATAAATACTACCATAGACGAGAAGAAGCCTTTTCCCAAGTGGAGTTAGATAAGATCCAAATCCTGTGGGCATTCCCACTCGTTCTGTCTCCATTTGATTTCCTCCCACCATATTTCATCTACGCTAAACTATCGAATCTCTCAAATCAAGTCACTCTGTTTCTCAAAGAGTATCTATCCAAATGAAGAGGTTCTAGCCTCTATTCTGGCAATGCTCTCACCATGTGTGGAGCATGAGAGGGAGATACCAGCAAAGATTGATCTACGAGTCTCAAAGTCAGGCCCTCTGTTTCCCGCACGTTTGGCAAAAACCAGGGAGAAATTGTCACCGTTCAGTTCCCAAAAAAAAATCTGGACTTTTAGACTGAATTACCCTATCTTAGGTTGGCTACCGTAAGTGAAACTTTTTACAACCTTCGGGAATGCTCAAACAGGCACCCTTTACAATCCATGCTGGGTAAAGAGACCCGCAAGATTTTTGAGCAACTCACCCTGGTTTCGCAATTAGGCTTGACCATGGTCGGCTCCATCGGCCTTGGTTTTGCCATCGGCTACTATCTTGACAAGTGGGTGGGAACCAGGGGTATTTTTCTGACCATCTTCATACTTCTCGGTATTGCTGGCGGCGGCTACACCGTCTACCGACAGATTAAGGAACTGGACGCGCAGGGACCTGACGGATCTGCTCAAGACGACGGACCATAAGATTTCTAGGCTCGACTGGATACTCTGGTAGATATGAGCGATTATCTCACGTTGCAAAGGACTCTGATTAAGAAAACCCTGCTTTTCGCCTTGGCCGCAGCCTGTATTTGCCTCGCTCTCGACCAGAAGGCGGCTGCCAAGGGGATTGCCCTGGGAAGTGTCTTTAGCGTGGCCGACTTTAAGTTGATGGCCTTACTCCTACCGTGGCGGCTGGTCGGTCAGAGAAGGGGCAGCGTTTTTTTGGGCCTCTTTTGCCGATTTGTTTTGCTCAGCATACCTTTAATTCTAGCTATTAAGTTGCCCTCAATTAACTTCGCCGCAGCGGTTGGCGGTCTCCTGTTGACGAAGGCGGCCGTCTTTTACCATTTTTTCCTCAGCAAGAGTTCGACACCATCGGCAGGCCCCAGCAGGAGGAATAGCTCCAGTCAGGGCAACGTGGACAACCTTGGATGTGGGGTCTCCACTGCTCTGGTGGAGCAAGAGAAAAGCTGACCGCTCAGAGATAAAGGCTGGCACCGATATGGAAGGGATAGGCAAAGTAAGTCAATGGGTGTTCCACCTTGGTGGGATGCGGATTGAGGTCAACAGCGCCACACTGTTGATGAGTTGGCTGATAATAGGGCTCATCCTGGTATTTATCGTGTTGGCAACTCGGCGCAGGGCGATGGTTCCCGGCCCATGGCAGCATCTCAGTGAACTGATCGTGTGTTGGATAAGGGATCTGTGTGTTGACGCTCTGGGAGAGGAATGGGGCAAGCGCTATTACCCACTGATTTGCGCTCTCTTCATATTCCTCCTTTTGTGCAACTGGATCAGCATGGTCCCCTATATGACTGCACCTACCCAGGATCTGAATACCACACTCGGCCTTGGCATTATGGGATTTTTCATAGCGCACGGGACCGCAATCTGGGTAAAAGGGCCCAAAAATTATATAAGCGAATATTTTAAGCCTCTCTTTTTCCTCATGCCTCTGAACGTGGTGGGAGAAGTGGCTAAGGTGATCTCCATATCTTTTCGTCTCTTTGGCAATATAATGGGCGGCAGCATCATTATTATTGTGGTCTCATACCTGGTATATGGCTTGATCTTGCCGCCCTTTCTCAACGCCTTTTTTAATTTGTTTGTCGGGACTATTCAGGCCTTTGTCTTCACTGTTCTCACCTTAGTTTATATATCGGTGCAGATCAGGTGAAGTAACAGATGTACAAGGAAAGGAGGATGGAAGAATGGAAATAAGTGGAGCTGATCTGATTAGAGCTGCCGCGCTTCTGGGAGCAGGTTTGTCCATGGGTTTCGGCGCCATCGGCCCTGGTGTCGGTGAGGGAATTGTTGGTGGGAGTGCCTGTGAGGCCATAGGTCGGAATCCGAGAGAAGCCGGACTGCTGACTCGCACCATGCTTGTAGGCCAGGCGGTTTCAGAGTCCACAGGAATCTATTCCCTAGTGGTGGCTCTGCTCCTGATCTTTGTGGTGTAAAAAAGAGGCGATCTTCATGGATGTCACCGACTGGGTCAAGTTGGCAGCTTTTATTGGGGCCGGTCTTTCCATGGGCCTCGGTGCCATAGGCTCCGGAGCTGGGGAGGGAATTGTAGGCAGTAAGGCCTGTGAAGGTATGGGTCGCCAGCCTGCCGTGGCCGATGAATTGCTGCGCACGATGCTGGTTGGCCAAGCGGTGGCTGAAAGTACAGGCATCTACTCGCTGGTGGTGGCTTTGCTGCTGTTGTTTCGAGATTTTTCTGTGGTCCGGTTGATTGAAGTTCCGGCTTTTTTGGCAGCGGGCCTCTGTATGGGTCTGGGTGCCATTGGCCCGGGAGTCGGTGAGGGCATTGTGGGTGGTAAGGCCTGCGAGGCCATAGCCCGCAATCCGGAGACCTCACCGGTCATTGTTCGTACCATGTTAGTGGGCCAAGCCGTGGCTGAAAGTACGGGCATCTACGCCTTGGTAGTTTCCTTGTTACTGATCTTTGTGATTTGAGTCGGTAAAGTTTTGACCAATGGATTGGAGTTCCTAACTCTCTTGGGATTGTTGCATGATTGATATTAACCTTACCATTGTGATTCAGGTGGTTCAATTTTTGCTCCTGCTCTTTATCTTGAATCGGTTTCTCTTTAGGCCGACTATTCATCTGATCGAGGAGCGGGAAAAGAAGATTACCACCTGGAAGGAAGAGACCAAGCATTTTCATGAGTCGATGCAAGAGAGGCTTCAGAGTTACGAAAACCAGATCCTTGAAGCCAAGGCACAGGCTCAAGAGCAGCAGGAGCTGGTGACCGTAGAGTTGCAGAAAGAGGAGGACAAAAAGCTGGAGGCAGTCTCCGAGGAAGCCGTGCGCATTGTGGCCTCCACCCGGGAGAAACTGCAACAAGAGACCGAAGTGCTGCGGGGACAACTTCGGGGCCAGGCAGAGGAAATGTCGCAGCTGGTGGCTGAAAAAGTTTTGGGAAGAAAGGCATGATGAAACATCGTCGGCGAAGATACATACTGGGCCTCCTTCTGGTGGGGATTCTGGCAGGAGTACTGGTGAGTGGACCGACTCTGAGCGCTTGGGCGGCAGAAGCAGCGCAGGGAAAGAGCAATTTCAAGAAAATCTGGCTAGATGTCTGGCAAGTGCTCAATTTCTTGATACTTGTTTTTTTGGTGGTCAAGCTGCTCCGCGAGCCTCTGACACGTTTTTTCCGAGACCGCAGTCGCTTGATTCGCGAGCAGATCGAGGGGGCCGAACATGCTTGCCGTGAGGCAGAACGGCAACTGCAAGAGGCTGAGAAACGTTTTGAATTCCTGGACGAAGAAATCGAGAAAATCAGGCAGGTAATCGGCGAGCAAGGCGAGAGAGAGAGGGCGCGCATCATTGAAAATGCCCAGGAGACCGCGGAGCACCTATTGGATAAGGCAAGGATCGAAGCTCAGATGGTGGTCAGAGAGGCCAGGAGACAACTGAGGGCCGAAGTGGTAGATACCGCACTCCAACTCGCCGAAGAGCGTGTGCGACAAACAATTACCAGCAGCGACCAGGAACGGCTGGTGGAGGACTACCTTCAGAGCGTTTCGCAAATGGCATAATCGAGGGCCTGGGGACGGAATCCCTGGGGACAACAGATTGTTTTTAGGCATGATGGTGGCGGGCTCATACCCGCTTTTTTTGTTTTGGCATACGTCATAGAGTGTGTGGCAAAGGGCTGAGGGCGCAAAGCGCAAGCTTGGTGGTGGAGGTTAAGGTTTCAGGCAACTACATAGTATTAGCAAAGGAAAAATCTTTTGCCTCCGACCTCACGTGAAGTCCGGAGGACTGAAGGATCCTCCAACCTGAATCCTTGGTTGCCTGCTGCCAGTTGCTAGCTGCTAGCTGGTTTTGACGATCTGCGCTATGCCCTCTGCGAGGGTCACCAATGGAAAGAAGATTGAAATAGTTTTATGATGGCTTCACCTTTTTGCACACCGCATAGCGACAGCGACATTCTCTATTATCCACCCCGGAAAGGGAGAAAGAGATGATTGAACCGCGCTATCCCATCGATGATTTTACCGTGAAAGAAAGCTGGCGGCTTTTTCGGATCATCGCCGAATTTGTCGATGGCTTCGAGACCATGGCAGAGATTTATCCGGCTGTGTCCATTTTTGGTTCTTCCCGAGTTGGGCCTGGCGATCCTTTATACGAAAAAACAAGAACCATTGCCCGTCTCTTTGCGGAAGATGGTTTTCACGTGATTACCGGTGGTGGTCCCGGCCTGATGGAGGCAGCCAACCGGGGCGCGGCCGAAGGGGGCGCTAAGTCTGTAGGATTAAACATCCAGCTTCCCATGGAGCAGCAGCCAAATTCCTATGCCAATGTCGTGCTGGACTTCAGATACTTCTTCGTCCGCAAGGTGATGTTTGTAAAATATGCTCAGGCCTACGTGGTGCTCCCCGGAGGTTTTGGAACTCTGGATGAACTGTTCGAGGCGCTCACCCTCATTCAGACAGACCGCATCAAGCCATTTCCGGTAATTCTGGTAGGAAATGATTATTGGACAGGTTTGGTAAATTGGATACACGATCGGTTGTTGGAGACAGGAAAAATATCGCCGGAGGATCTGGACCTGATCCAGCTCGTAGATGACCCTGATGAGGTGGTGGCCGCGGTGAAGAGAATGGTTATTGTTTAAGATTATTTAGTTATAGAGAACCTGCTCGATTGCGGATTTCGGAATGCGGAATTCGAAATTTATTTGAGCTTTGTTAATATCAATCCGAAATCCGAGATCTCCAATCCGAAATGTGATGACTCCAGCTGACTCACGCGCGAGAGGAAAAGACCATTGAATTCCCCTCCGGGGGCGGCTCAAAGCCCCTCCGGGCCCGGATTCTTTATTTTTTCTAATCCCCCGCCTCAATTTGGGAAAATTTCAGCTGACCTTCACCGGGAGTGATGTCTCGGCGCCCCTCAATTTGAATGTTTGCAGCGTATTGGCTCTCCAGTTTTAGAAGTTCGGCTCGTTTCTTGTTCAAGAGATAGTCAGCTACCTCCTTGGCAAAGGAGCCGTGCACCTGATTGGCTTTGCCGCGGCTGAGTTCCAACCAAATTTTCCGCAGATAGGTCAGAGCGGTGGCTTCAGTGGATCGAACCACACCGGTGCCGCTACAGCGGAGGCAAGACACATACGAACTGGACTGCACAGAAGGACGCAGCCTCTGACGCGAGACCTCCATCAAGCCGAACTTGCTGATGCGCCCCATCTCTGTTTTGGCCCTGTCTTTCCTGAACTCCTCCCGTAGAGCCCTTTCCACCTGGCGAATATGCTTGCGGTCCTTCATGTCAATGAAGTCAATAACCACCAACCCGCCTAGATCGCGGAGGCGCAGTTGTCGCGGAACTTCGACCGCCGCCTCCATGTTGGTTTTGAAGGCTGTTTCCCCAAGTTTCTTCTCGCGGCTGGACCTGCCCGAGTTCACATCCACGGCCACCAGAGCTTCAGTAGTATCGATTACCAGGAACCCTCCCGACTTCAAGTGAACCCTGTTGCTATAGATGGTCTCAATCTGGTTCTCAAGTTCATATTCGGCGAAAATGGGTCTCTTCTCCTTGTAGAGCTTGACTAACCAGCGATGGCGAGGCGAGACCACAGCCATGAAATCCTTGACCCGCTTGTAAACCTCTTTGTTATCAACTCGAATTTTCTTGATGTTGGCGGTGAAATAATCCCTGATAGCACGGATTGTGAGGTCTCTTTCCTGATACAGCAAGGTTGGAGCCCCCGTTTCTTGGGCAGTGGCCTTGATATTCTTCCACAGCCTGAGCAGATAGTGGAAATCACGAGACAGGTCACGTTTCGTTCTATTCTCGCCCGCAGTGCGAACGATGAGGTGGATGCCATCGGGCACGGGCAGTTGGGAGATGATCTGCCGCAACCGCTGGCGCTGTCGTTCGTCTTCAATTTGCCGAGAAATACCGCCGTGTTTGCTCCCAGGCATCAGCACGAGATAGCGGCCCGGCAAGGAGACATAGGTGGTCAGGAAAGCACCCTTGGTAGGAGTTGCCTCTTTTACCACTTGAACCATGAGTTCCTGGCCAGGCCGCAGGGCCTCTTGAATGCGAACGCGCGTTGCCTCTTCGGGCGGTTCACGTTGGTAGTATTCAGGGTGAATCTCAGGCAGCTGGAGAAAGCCGTTTTTATCGGTACCGAAGTCAACGAAGGCGGCCTGCAGGCTCGGCTGAATATTAACCACCACTCCTTTGTAGATATTGCCCCGCGTGTTGTCGCGGGTGGTAGTCTCAACGTAGAACTCTTCCAGCTTCTTACCTGAGACAATGGCCAGGCGATATTCCTCCGGCTCCTCGGCATTAATTAGCATTTGTCGGCCCATGCTTTCTTTCTGCCCTACTCGGCACTCACCTCCTTACAAATAATGAAGTCACAGTCTTTTCCTTCAGCCGATATGTGAAGGCAAGCTGTAATTAGGTGGATAAGATAAACTAGCGTTTGGCGGAATGCAAGGGAATTGAGCGGAGAACCAGTTTGCGCTCCATTGTCCGTCGTCCGTTGTATGTTTTTCTCAAAGACCTATGTGGCAACGGACAACTGACGTGCGCTATGCACTCCGCGCCAAGCGATTTTGCTGACGCTGCGTAGCCTGATACATAAAGGTGCGGATGATTGCCTCGAGGTTGGGCTGATAGGTGCCGTCATAGGCGGCATCAATGTAAGGGATATTCGTTCGGTCCAGGATAGGTTTCAGAATGGCTGAACACATGGTACTGGGCATACAGGTGAAAGGAAATACATTGACGATTCCATCATACCCATGCAGGCAGTATTCCAGGGCGCCACCGATGCTCAGGCTCGCTTCAGTTCCAATTTTGAAGGAAAAAAGGCGATCGTTGTCAAGCCGCCTTTCCAAAGTACTGATCCTGTGATCTTCGTGGATAGGAAGATGTTTTCTCACCCTGCGGTAAATCTGATCCATACGGAAATACTGGTAGGCCAGTTCAGTGCGGTTTTTCAGCCAATCTCTAAAATGCAGCCGCAGACTCTTGAGGTCACGTTTCTTGAGGGCAAAAAAGACCTCTCTTTTTGCCTTGAGCATATTGTCATAAGAGACATAGTTTATCCACTCGGCAATAGAGGCGTTGACCACCTCCCCGCCGTGGCTCTCCAGGAGTTTGATGAGATCCTGGTTTGATTGCCGGTGGCTGCGCAAGTAAATTTCGCCGACCATACCGATGAGCGGTTTGGGCGGGATGTTCGGATCTATGATATTTCTGGCTTTCTTGACTACCTGCTCCAGAGTGCTCAAGATGCGGTGGAATCTCTTCTTGCGACCATGGGTTTCCATTTCCTGGCACATGACGAAAAGGGCTTCTTCAAGATAGTCCTCTGCCATTCCTTCCTCTTGTTCATATGGGCGAGTGCGCCAAAGCATGCGATCGAGAACATCGCCGATGACAAGACCCACGTAGGCACTTCTCCGGAAGTGTGTTCTCACCTCCGGCGCCATTAATCCTCCGAGAGAATAGGAATCTTCAGCGGTGATGGAGGTGATGCGAGTCTTGCTAAAGCCGTCCATCGAATCCATGACGATGCGGTGCAACTTGTTGTACATGCCGAATCGGCATGGGCCGCC
>WOR8_10008562_pt1 | contig 11852 bp, 10 predicted proteins | sample DeeMarSeWOR38_10_FD_19890 | JGI IMG/M metagenome (IMG submission 19890) | reverse complement strand
GTATGCGTCACAAAGTGCCAGATTCTGATCTCGGCCAATCGAGGGTCTCCGCCATTTGGAGTGATACCGATGTCGGGGTAGTAATGCGCGGCTCTTTCGTCCAGATTCACGAGGCCGTCGGCCAGGGCGAGGCCTAAGGCCGTCACCCCAATGGATTTGGTGGTGGATTTTAGGTCATAGCGGGTCGCAGCCAAATGCCAAGCCGACAGACGCCAACAACGTCGCGAAGGTTGCGAGCGCCAATCCCGTTGGCTTGCTCATTTTCTTCCTCCTCTTCTTGCGCAAACCACTGTGACTGCCAAGATTTGAATCTGATGACCCGCGCCAAATCCTGTTGGCCATCAGACATCCATTATTATCCTGAATGATGGAAAACGAGTCAAGCCATTTGCTGAGTCGGGGCAACAGGCAAGATCTAAGCCGACGAATTGCGGATGGATCGAAGGCAAGTAGATTCGGGTAGCAATAGGGAACCGGAAGAAATGGACTGGCCAGTGGGCCCTGCCCCGAGACACAGGGCAAATGGAGCCTATGGGATTCGAACCCACGACCTCTTGCATGCCATGCAAGCGCTCTCCCAACTGAGCTAAGGCCCCGAAGTTTGCCCATCATAACACAAGGGCAGGGCATTGGCAAGCAAATTCTCCGCTTTTGTCTGATTTTGCTCCTTCGGCTCGATTCTGTGCCTTCGGATTGTCCTTTTTTCGCGCGGCAGCTTGCAATGTCTTTCAAGGACTGCTGACGATCAACAGACAGATCATAATTATCCAACAGGAATATACCATCCAATGATTGTCGATTATCACTCGGCCAGCCAGCCAAGAGACTCGATGCTCGCATCTCGTTAAGACCGAAGCGCCCAGCAATGGATTGAAGGTTTCTCAACACAACTTCCCTTAAGCGTGCTGGATTTGCCGAACCGATCTTTCCCTTCGGTGACGTTTTCATCGGCGCGCCGGATACGCTCCATGATGTGACGAGAGTAGTAGGCTACATTGTCGAAACACCCGATGTTGCCCTTGTGGAAATTGCAGAGCGGACCGGCGATAAGAGAATTGTGCAGATGGCGTACCGGTAACGTGTTGGGATTGCGGCTCGGATTTTGATGTCGATTTCTCACATCAGGCACTTGGGCGATGCGGCGGTGAGGATTTCGAGTTGCTGCCGGGTGCACCTTCGGTGCTTGAAGCAATACACTCTAAAACGGACTAATCCCATAAAAAAATTTAGCATTTGAAAAAAAATTTTTCCCACGAAAACGACAGGTATGCTTTCGAGAACAGACTGTTTGAAGCTGAGCAAGAGAATTGCGTCTGAACATGTTTTCATCTTCCGGTTCGGGCAAGACAACTATACTTGCCAGGATGGTAAGCAAGTTGAGAGGCAGAATGAAAGTGGGGGTGATCGCCGGCTATTTCCAGGCCGGCATCGGCGCCGAAAGAATCAGTGCGGCAGAAGCGCCCGTTGTTCAAATCAATACCGAAGGCGCGTACGACTTGTCGGCGCCTCGGGTCTGCCAAGTGCTGAAAACCTTGGGCGTCCACGATCCGGATTTGACTCTAAACGAGTAAGTCGGCAGTTTAGTTTGTGCACTCGCTTTTTCCCTTGGTCGCAGCGGCAAGGTTGCTGTCCTTGTCAGTGGCCGAAGCTGACGACAAACCCGCAAAGTATCCAGGCATTTTTGCAGAGTCAAAGGCGCTGCTTTTCAACAGGATTGATCTGCCGGCCGGCGGGCACGTGGAATTCGATACCGAACAAGTGAAAGCCGGCGCCGGCAGCCTGAGTAAATCTCTTGAAATCTTCCCAATATCGGCCAAGACCGGCAAAGCTGCAGCTAACCGGTATCACTGGCTTGGCAAGTCGATCCGCAAAGACGCCCCAGAACCGTAAAGCGGCTACGATTTCTCTTGCGATTGGTAGAGACCGCGTTGGTGAATATAGCCTGAAACGGCCGGATGGAGCATTCTAGAGACATCTAGGCCTTCGGCCAGCCTCTTTCGTATTTCCGTGCTGCTTATGTCCACAAGAGGTGTTTGGATGATGTTTTGCTGGAGCCTGGCGACGCGATGGCGACCCCAAATGGCTTCGAATTTGGTGAAGTTCGGACTCTTGCAACCCGCTCTCTGCATCGTGGTCAAATTACAGACATCGATCAGCTCGACAATCATGTGCCAATACGCCAGGTCATCGACGCCATCGGCGCCTATGAGCCAATAGATTGAAGCCTTACCTTCATATTCTTTCTGAAACTTCTGAACTGTTTCCAGAGTGTAGCTTGGCGCGGGCTTCTGCAATTCGAAATCACTCACCTCGAAACTCTCTTCGCCGGCGGTTGCAAGAGCAATCATTTCAAGCCTATCGTCATCACTTGCCTCGGGCAGAAAACCTTTCAGCGGTGAGCGCTTGGCGGGAATGAAGATGAGTTTCTCTGCACCGATACGCTTTGCTGCATCGCCGGCAACTGTAGTATGGCCGAGATGAATCGGATCGAAGGTACCGCCAAACAAAACTATTCTTCTTTCGGCCATAAGAACTAACAGCAAAACTGTGTATTGTTTGAATAAATACGACAAAAGAAATCGCAAAACATCAATCGACAAAAAGGGTCAACAAACAGCAGAACTCTTTGAGCTTCATCTTTAGCCCTTGTCAATAAACAGTATAGTAGAAGATTTGTGAGGTTGTGTAAAAGGTTGATGGCAAAAATTTTTGTCAAGAATTATTAAAGTTTTAGACGATAGAAAATATATAAAAAGTTTTTAAAGTTTTTTCTGTCATTGTTTGACAAAGTTTTCTAATGTGAAGTTAGTAGCGTGATGTTAACGAAGAAACGTAAAAGGAGTTTTAGTAAAAGCCTAAAGGAGGTGACACAATAGTGGCAAAGAAGAAAGCGAAGAAGAAAGCAGCAAAGAAGAAATCCAAGAAGAAAGTAACAAAGAAGAAGACAGCAAAGAAGAAGTCCAAGAAGAAGAAAGCAACAAAGAAGAAGGCTAAGAAGAAAAAAGCGACAAAGAAGAAAGCCAAGAAGAAAAAGGCCAAGAAGAAAAAGAAGAAATAGCGCAGGCATTTAGTCAAAAGCCCGCCCTTTGTCGCACTTGTTGGCGGGCTGCCGGCAGATGCCGGTTAGTTGACAAATGGAAGGTTCTGTCATTGAGGTAGAACCTTCCATTTTTTGTGTGTGCCGCGAGCATCCTACCGACTCGACATCCTCTTGAAAGTCCCCGTCCAACCGCTTATACTGCTGGTCTGTGTTTAAAGCAGGCTTTTGGAATTCTTTGGGACGATTCACAACAAGGACAGTAAGATGGACCATTTCAACTACAAAAACGGCAAACTCTTTGCTGAAGGCGTGAGCGTCGAGGCAATCGCCGAAAAGGTCGGAACGCCGGTTTACATCTACAGCAAAGCAACCTTCATAGATCATCTCGGGAAGATCAATGAGGCCTACAGCGGGCTCGATACCACAGTCTGCTATTCGGTCAAAGCATGCGGTAACGTGAATATCCTCAGGTTCATGGCCGAGGCAGGCAGTGGATTCGATGTCGTCAGCGGCGGAGAGTTGTATCGCGTTTTATATGCTGGCGGTGATGCATCACAGATCGTCTACGCCGGGGTCGGCAAAACCGACATAGAAATAGTCGAAGCATTGGATGCCGGAATCGGCTATTTTAACGTCGAATCGGAAGCGGAATTGGAGAACCTGATCCGGCTGGCGAGCCAGCAGGGCAAGCAGGCAAAAGCTGCACTGCGTGTCAATCCCGACGTTGAATACAAGACTCACGCCTTTATAACCACGGGCAAGAAAGAAACAAAATTCGGCGTGGATATCGAAAGAGCGATGAAAGTGTTTGCGGATTACGGCGACAACCCGGCGGTGAGTCTTTGTGCTCTTCACGTGCACCTGGGTTCAGGTGGCAAGAAGATCGACCCCTATGTCGTAGCAGTGGAGAAGATCCTGCCGCTTATAGACCGGCTCCGCGACAAAGGCCACACGATCGAAGCGATCGATCTCGGCGGCGGCTACGGCGCCGACTATGAGTCTGACACGGTACCTTCGGCGGCCGAATATGCGGCCGGGATTGCCCCGCTCTTGAAGAACAAGGACGTGAAGCTCATCCTTGAGCCGGGCAAGAGCATCTGCGCCAATGCGGGCGTAATGCTCACGCGCGTGCTCTACATCAAGCAGGGAGGCAGCAAGAAATTCGTCATTACCGATGCAGGAATGAACGACCTGATCCGCCCCTCACTGTATGATGCGTTCCACTTCATTTGGCCTGCGGAGGTCGATGAGAAGTTCGCTGCCCATGAGCGCACCAAGGATTTCAAGCCGAAAGGGGCAGAAATCGTCGATGTGGTCGGCCCGATCTGCGAAGGTGCAGATTTCTTCGCAAAAGACAGGGCTTTGCCGCCGGTAAAACGTGGTGATATGCTCGCTATTTTTGCGGCAGGTGCCTACGGTTTCACGATGAGCAGCAATTACAATGCGCGCCCCCGGGCCGCCGAAGTCCTCGTTGATGCCGGGCAATTCCGCGTTATAAGCCGACGAGAGACCTACGAAGACTTGATCGCGCTTGAGAAATGAACTCTTCCGCCGCCATTTTCTGCTTCGGCGGCCAAAAAACCGACAAAACCGGCCGAGATTTGGAATCAGACCGCCAGGAGTGAGCTGAGAGAGGATCGCAAACGGCCTATGGTCCGGTAACCCTTACCACGGCGAGGACACCCAGCAGGCCAAGCACTAGCAATGCAGCCCTCAGTATGCGCATGAGCTGTGTCTTTGGCTCCACGAGTCGCCATACGATGGCGCAGGTCGTCGCTACTAGCGACAGGCGCAAAGCGAAGAATACGATGCTTCTAAACATGGGTCTAAGATACCCCATTTTAACATCTAAGTCAAGGCAAAAATACCCCATATTTAATGGCGTGCCGGGTAGAAGATACAGCAATTGCTGCGGTGGGCGGTTCGCATAATCTGACCTCATTTCGGTCTTCTGGTGCGGCTCAGTTTGTCGCCTGGAAAAATGAAAACAACAAAAAAAGTGCAGGCCCTGTGCATGGGTACCTTGGTTGCCGAATGTGCCGGTGGTGCGGTTGGATAGCCACTGTTTCAATATTGATAGGGGATTTTTGTCGCGCCTCTGCGCGAGGCTGCACAAACGAAGGCTTTCTTGCGGGACATATGTCCCATGTATTTTTGGACACAAACATTAAAGTAATCAAAAAAGGCGAGCCGAACAAGATACTTAGATGTTTCGTGGCTTAACTTTTTTCTGTCACTTTATTAGGAGAGTCGAAGATGCATTATTTGGAAGAAGTAAAGAAATGGCTTGGTGAGATCACTGAGGTTTTCATGCTCCTGATCGCCCTGGGGGTCATCGCTCACATTCTTTTCGGCGAGTCCCTGCCCTTCTTTGGAAGCGTAGTTCCCAATCTGACGGCGCTAATTGGGAGCCTTGGTGACGATGGACTCGTAGGCTTGATTGCCTTGGGGGTCATCATCTACATGTTCCAAAGGCGGAGATTTCCTGTACATCAACAGTAATTTGTCTGCCGGCTGACGTGGCGCACGCTAAGGTTGTCCGACTTTTCGGATCGTCCGCGAGGAACCTGCTGCAACTGTCTGCGTGACAGGTTCTGTGACAATGTCACGTTCAGCGACTACAGGGTCGAGACACGGAGCGTATGTCTTACGCTCCGTTTTCTTTCCCCTCTACCCACATCTTTACGGCCCTCGGTTTCTGCTTCGAACAAAATCTGCGACCGGCTCACGTGCTTCTTGACGCCAGCACAGCTCAACATACAATACGTGCGGTGGCACCCACCTGCTGAAAACGGTGAGAGTGTTGGAATTAATCATGTTCTGCACATGGAGTCGAGCCTATGGAACGGCGTTCATTTCTCAAGTTTGCCGGTTGTACATGGACATCCTCGCTTCTGGCGGGCAGCGCATCGCTTGCCGCCCGTACGGGAGGCGGCAAGTCAGACGGCAGTGGTTTGCTCGATCGCGATTTGCTCTCAAATAGAAACCAAAACCGTTCGGCCGTTGCCTGCCGAAACGGAATCGTCTGTTCGAGCCAGCCTCTGGCCAGCATGGCGGGCCTTGATATCCTCAAGGCCGGCGGCAACGCGGTCGATGCGGCCATATGTGCCAATGCCATGTTGAGCCTGGTCGAGCCGATGATGTGCGGGCCCGGCGGTGATCTGTTTGCCATCGTATGGAACGCCAAAGAGCGAAAACTGACGGGCCTCAACGCGAGCGGCCGCGCGCCGTACGATTGGAGCATCGATAAGGCAAAGGCGCTGGGGCTAAAGGAAATCCCCATCTACGGGCCACTATCCTGGAGCGTGCCCGGTTGCGTCAGCGGATGGGCCGCCCTGCAGGAGAAGTTGGGACGACTTTCTCTGGCAAGGACTCTTCAAGCCCCTATTTCCTACGCTCGGGAAGGTTTTGTCGTTTCGCCGGTTATAGCTCGCTCGTGGTCCTTCAACAGCGCCGACGATCCGGGTCTGGCTCAGACATTCATGCCCGGCGGCAGGTCCATACGTTTCGGAGATATATTCAGAAATGAAGGACTGGCGCGATTTTTCGAGATTATTGCTCGCGACGGTGCCGAGGCATTCTATAAGGGCCAAATTGCAGAGAGAATCGTCAAGTTCTCCAAGGCCAAAGGCGGGCGGTTTTCAATGCGTGACTTTCGTGACCACAGCGTCGACTGGATCGAGCCGGTCAGTGCCAACTACCGCGGATTTGACGTCTGGGAGCTGCCGCCCAACGGCCAGGGAATTGCGGCCCTGCAGATATTGAATCTGCTTGAGCACTTCGACATTGGCTCTATGAAAGCTAACTCGCCGGAGCACCTGCATCTTTTTATCGAAGCAAAGAAGCTCACCTTCGAAGACCGAGCGGTCTACTACGCCGACATGGATTTTGCCGAGGTCCCCGTGGCCGAGCTGATCTCCAAAGAGTATGCCAGACGGCGCGTGAAATTGATCGATCCCAAGCGAGCCGCTCAGCGCGTTGCGCCTGGAAGACTCAAAGGTTCGGCCGATACCGTCTATCTGACGACCGCCGACAGTGAAGGCAACATGGTCTCGCTTATCCAGAGTATTTACTACCCCTGGGGTTCGGGCTTCGTCCCTGACGGGCTGGGATTCTGCCTTCAGAACCGCGGGCAACTGTTTTCGCTCAATCCCAATGATCTCAACAAACTCGAGCCTCACAAACGACCGTTCCATACAATCATACCGGCGTTCGTGACCAGCAAGGGCAAGCCCGTATTCTCATTCGGAGTCATGGGTGGTGACTTTCAGCCGCAGGGACATGCGCAGGTGCTCATGAACATGATTGACTTTGGAATGTCACCGCAACAGGCGGGCGAGCAGCCGCGTGTGAGGCATATCGAGAGCTCGACGCCCACCGGCACTAAAATGGTTGGCGGCGGCAGGGTAGTGTTCGAGCGACATATCGGCGAGTCGACCAAGCGCAAACTCGCGGAGATGGGCCACAAGATCAACAAAGAAGTCGGTGTCTTCGGAGGGTATCAGGGTATTTGGCGCCAGGACGATCCGCTTCGCTACTTCGGAGGCTCGGATCCACGCAAGGATGGCTGCGCTGTCGGGTACTGATTGCCGTTCAAAAAACGAGGAGCTACGCCAAAATCATGGGATTATTTGGAGGCAAACGGATTAGAAATCTGCGCTGCTCTCTGACGCTGATGCTTGCCGGCTGCGCGCTCATGCAGCCTCTTGCTTCGGCCAAGGTAGTGCGAGTAGAGATCGAGAGCACCGAACAAATTGCGGGCGGACAGCCCTTCGGGCGATCCGGCGCCTACGAGAAAATCACGGGCAGGATCCATCTCGAAGTCGATCCCGACAACCAGGCGAATCAACTGATCGTAGATCTGGATTTGGCCCCGCGCAACGGACGCGGTAACGTTGAATTCTCCAGCGATTTCGAGTTGCACAAACCCGTCGAACCGCAAAGGGGAAATCGACGGCTGATCTATTTTGTCAACAACCGGGGCAACAAGGCATCGGTCCGGGGTGCCTTTCACGCCGGAGGCGGAGAGAATTGGCTGTATCGTCAAGGTTGGTCATTCTTGTGGTGCGGGTGGAATTGTGACGTGATTGTCAGTGACAAGCGTATGAACATCTATGTACCGGTCGCTAAAGAAAAGGGCAAAACCATAACGGGCAAGATCTACGCTGAGATATGTTCGACAAGTAGTAGTAAGACATACAGTATGCCTTTCTATTGGGGCGGTTCCATCGCCTATCCTGTGATCAGCCTGGACAATTGGCATGCAACCTTGACTGTTCGGCCCTATCGCGCAGATGAGCCTCTCGAAGTGCCTCGTGATCTGTGGGCATTTGCCCGCGGGGATAATGGAAAGGTAATTCCAGATCCTGGTCATCTGTATATCAAGGACGGCTTCAAGCCCGGCTGGCTTTACGATCTTGTCTATGTGGGAAAGGATCCCAAGCTGACCGGTCTTGGATTTGCTGCAATCCGCGATGTGACTTCATTCTTCAAATATGAACGAGTCGATGAGAGAAACAACGCCAATCCACTCGCCGGCGCTTTGGAATACGCCTACGCCTTCGGCATTTCGCAATCGGGGCGGGTGATATATCATTTTCTTTACCAGGATTTCAACGCCGACGAGAAGCGACGCATGGTTTTCGACGGTGTCATGCCTCACGTAAGCGGCGGAGGCAAGGGACAGTTCAACTATCGTTTTGCCCAGACTACCCGGCACGGAAGCCATCATGAGGACAACCTGTATCCGTCGGACTTCTTCCCGTTCAATACGGTCGGCCAGTACGACCCGGTGACAGGGGAGCGCGGCGACGGACTGGCTCGGTCTCGAAAGTCAGGCTTTCTGCCCAAGGTTTTCTTCACCGGCTCGTCCACCGAATACTGGACCCGTTCAGCATCTCTGATTCACACCGATGTCGAGGGCAAGAAGGATGCCGATATCGATCCGAACGTACGGATGTATTTCGTCGCCGGTCTGACCCACGGGGACCGGCGCTATGGTCCGGTCGGCCGCGCCTTCGGTCGGCCGCGCCTTGTTGACCGCTCTGGATGAGTGGGTCAGTCATGGGCTCGAGCCTCCGCCGAGTCAATTGCCAAGGATTGCAGACGGCACTCTGGTTGGTCTGGAGGCCTATCGCAAGGCCTTTCCAGAGATTCCCGGCGTCGAGGCTCCGGAATCGTTCTTCGTTCCGCTGCGCCTCGACCCGGGCCCTCGCTGGCACACTGAAGGCATTGCCGACAACGTGCCTCCCAAAATCGGGCCGCGCTATGGCAATCTAGTCCCGCAGGTCAACGCTGACGGCAACGAAATAGCCGGCATTCACCTGCCGGATATTGCTGTGCCGTTGGCCACCAACGTAGGTTGGCGCGTTCGGCCTAAGGGTAGCCCGGCGGCCGGGACACTCGAGCGTTGGGCGGGCAGTCGCTGGCCCTTCCCACGGACGGCCGAGCAGCGCAGGGCCGACGGTGACCCTCGCCCGTCAATTCAGCAGCGCTATCCGACCAGACAGGACTACCTGGCCAAGGTGGCCGAGTGTCTGTTGGATCTCAAACGTCGGCGGTTCCTGCTGGACGAGGATGTAGCCAACCTGCTGGCCGAGGCGGCCAGCCTGAAACACTGGGACCAATAGCGGTTTTTAGTCTCCCTGTTCGCCAGGAGTCTCGGCGCTTATCCCTGTTTGCTCCTGAACTGCCGCCGCCAATCTCACGTCAATGCCTCTGGGGCCGCCGAATCGCTTAAGATGCCCTCCCAATTCGCCAGCGGAGTCGAACGTAATCTCCCAGGTCCCGCTATCGGCAGTCAAGCGAACGCCGCACATATTACTCGTCTTGAGCAACCTTGTCTCGTCCATGGCCTCAAGCCGCCGGTCACCTACCTGAATGACGTGAAGGAATACATCACCCTTGCGCGGGCTCGCCGGGGTGACCTCGACGCGCCACTGCCCCATAAGGGCCAGACTTTCGTCCTTGAGACCGTCGGCGACTATGTTCCAGTTACGACCGGCAGCCCAGAATTCTTTGCCGGGACCACCTACCGAAGTGAGGGTCGCATCGGCGGGCAGCAATGTCCGGCAGAATAACCGGCCTTCGTCGTGATCGGTTCGGATGATTTTGCCTGTGACTGCCGGCTTATGTGCGGTGTGGATCAGCCAATCCTTGCGATATGAGGCGTTGGTCGTCTCGACGCGGTCGAAGACCACGAAGTGGTTTGGGATGATAAAAACAATCTGGCGCGTGACTAGGCGAGACTTCTCAGGTAGACCGTCACGGCCGCCATGCTGATAACATTGCGTGGCATCACCGGCGAGATAGACGTAATCGTCGTTAGTCTCGAAGGCCTTGAGGACCGAGCCGAGCTGCTTGTGCTGGCCGCCGTGATTGCCGAGAACCGTCCCTCCCCAGTATCGCGCGGCCGGCTCGCCCGGCTGGTGGATAACCACGCAATTGTGCGCGGCCGTCTGGGCGAAGTAGTTTGCCAGGTGCTGGCCGTTCTCGAATTCGCGGTAGCGCGTGCCGGAGTCAAGGGCCAGAAAACCGCGGTGGTAGATTACGAAATTCAGGGCGTCGTAGTGGCGATGCTGAGTGAGTGTGCCGCCACAGGAGAAGAGACAGTACGTATCGTCTTTTCCCGTGCCCGACCGCATGAATATCTGTCCCATGTTGTCAAAGTGTCGCGCGCTGGGCAGATTCTCCGGAAGAAACGGTTCGGGTGAGTTGTCCATCTTCGATAGCAGAAAAGGGTAAATGAACCAAGTTCTGGAATAGTCTTGGCGCGGCAGGATCTGCTGGACGTGCCGGGCCAGAGCTGCGGCTTGAGGGGCTGCATCGCTGTGCAAATGCCGGATGTTGGCCATGTGGGTATAGAGCTGGCTTGTCGGCAATCTGTTGCTCGTATGCGGCGTGTCACCATAGCCGAACTCCAGGGGCTGTGGATCGGCGGCGATCCAGTTCCAGATAATGTAGTTTGCGAGCATTGCGCTGCCGGGGAAATTCGGAGCGAGATTCTCACCCGTAGCCGACAGCCAGGTATAGAAGAAATTCTGCTCTGCCCACGGATAGGCGCCGAATACATAGCCGAGTGTCGGCGAAGCTCCGCCTCCATCGTCTCCTCGGGCCTTCCTGCGATAGTCGAGTAGCTTGGTATTCTCATCGCGGCCCCAAACGAGCCACTCATTGACCAATTCAGTTTCTATGCCGGTGCCATAGGCTGTGCAACCGATGAACCAGAGGCAGTTCCTCACGCCGTAGAAACCGGTGTTGTACCCGGACATGTTCTCCCGATAGATCGACGGTTTGGCCCTGACCACCTTGTCAATGACACGGATGAGCCGAGAGATGTATCTCTGGCGGTCGGCTTCACTGAGATCGTTGTACAGCCAGTCCCAGGCCAAGGTGGCGTGAACACGCGAGGTCGAATACCAATTGACCGATTTCTTCTGCTCGAAACAGGCCTCGTAGAAGCTCAGGCTTCTCTCGAGGCATTTCCTGGCGAGCTCCAAATATTGCTCGTCGCCGGTCACTCGAAAAACAAATGCAGCCCAAGCCGCCTGAGGACCAAGCTCTATGGGTTCGACCGAACCGGCCGACTCTGCCTTGAGTCTGTCGACGCGGCCCTTGATATACGAGTACCACTGGCGCTCGGCGCCCAGAGCCCGCTGGCGGACTGCGGGCCATGTGTCGGTGTTGAAGAAGAGCCTCGGATGGTCACGGCGGATTCCTGCGGTCCAGTCAGGAAGCTGCCCGCCCATCAAAACTGATGATGTCAACAGCAAAAGCAGTGCGGAAATCTTCCAGCAAACTCGACTCATGACGC
>WOR8_10005825_pt1 | contig 11852 bp, 12 predicted proteins | sample DeeMarSeWOR38_10_FD_19890 | JGI IMG/M metagenome (IMG submission 19890) | reverse complement strand
GGTTTGATACTATGGGTCGAAGACAAACAATGATGGAAAAATACAAACAACAAATGAAAGCTTACAGGAAAAAAAGAATGATGCAAGATAATACGCCTTTTCTACCTCCAGATGGAAATGTCTATGTTATGAATTCACTAGAAGCAACAAAGAAGGTAAAAGCTGATGTTTTAAAAACACGTACAAAACAACATAGAGAGATAATCGATAGTTTGGCATGTCCTGTTTGTGGAAATGCAATGACTTGGGATTCAAAGTGGGAAGCATTTATCTGTGTTAAACATGGTAAAAAAGCAATTTATGAAATCGTTGATGAAGGTTAGAAGTGGGACAATTTAAGTACTTCTTTTTATATTATGGGTCGGTGACTAGATTATGGTTGAGGAAAAAATTGGTATTGTTGAGCATTTCTTTACAAATGTAAGTGTTGCAGCTATAAGAATCACCGATGGAGAACTTAAAGTTGGGGATACAATTCATATTGTTGGTGCGCATACTGATTTCACTCAAAAAATTGATAGTATGCAAATCAATAGAGTACCTGTCGAATCCGTAAAAGCCGGTGATGATGTCGGTATTAAAGTTAAGGACAGGGTTCGCGAACATGATGTAGTATATAAAGTACCTGAGGAATAAAAAATGAAACAACTAGCAGAAGTTAGAACACTACGAGTTAATCGGTATATGATTATCGATGAGGAACCATGTAAAATTATGAGTATTTCTACTTCAAAACCTGGTAAACATGGTGAAGCAAAAGCAAGAATTGAAGCAATTGGAATTTTTGATGGACAGAAAAGAAGTGTTGTCCATCCAGTAAAGCATAAAGTACATGTTCCATTAATTGACAAACGAAACGCACAAGTTCTAGCTCTTATGGGAGTTAATGTTCAACTTATGGACTTGGAAACCTATGAAACTTTTGAAATGCAAATTCCTGATGAATTTAAAAGCCAATTGGAGCCCGGAAAGGAAATATCTTATTTAGAGGCACTTGGAAGAAAAAAAATTACACGAGTTTAAGATTTCTAATTTTAGGTAAGCATGAATTTTCCAAACTATTTTGCAGATGCTGAATCAAGTTTTGATGAAGCAGATTTTGTCATATTTGGAGTTCCATATGACAAAACATCTTCTTTTAGAGCAGGTGCAAGTGCGGCTCCAAAAGAAATTAGGAACGCTAGTTGGAATTTTGAAACTTATAATCTTAGAACTGGTTTTGATATCAAAGATGTTAAAATTCATGATTATGGGGACCTTAATGTTAGAAATGATAGTCCTAAGGAAATGGTACAGAAAGTAAAAGAACTTACATCAAAGATTATATTAAAAAACAAGTTTCCAATAGCAATTGGTGGGGAGCATTCAACAACAGTTGGTATAATTAAAGCATTTACAAAGGATATATCTGTTGTATCCCTAGATGCACATATTGATTTTCGAAAGATATATGAAAATGAGCCATATAATCATGCGTGTGTAACTCGGCGTATTTTAGACCATATTGATATAAAAAATATCGCTGTTCTTGGGATAAGATCAGCCGAAAAAGAAGAATTCGATGAAGCAAAAAATATTGGTCTTTTCTACATTGATTCAGTTGATATCAAAGGGATGGGAATAAAAAATGCAATTGAAAAAACAAAGAATTATCTAAAAAATAAAAAAATATATCTAACTATTGATATCGATGTAATTGATCCAGCATATGCTCCTGGTACAAGTACACCTGAACCTTTTGGATTAGATCCTATTGATATTCTAAAATGCATTGAAAGTTTTTCTTCAAATCTTGTTGGATTTGATATTGTTGAAGTTTGTCCTCCGTATGATAATGGTCAAACAGCGCTACTTGCAGCAAAATTTATAAGATTATTAATCGAAAATGTTAATTTTTAATAAATAAGAGGTAGCTTAATATATTATGATTTTATTCAGCACAACCATGCAAAAAGAAAAAATAGCAACAATAGGTTTAATAGTAATAATAATCATAGCATTATCAGGATATCTATTGTTTGAACACTGGGATGAGATTTTTGAAAAACCATCAGTTGAAGCATTGGAGGATTCTTACACATTTTTTAAAGATTCAAGTATGAATTTAGCAAATGTTATTTCAAATGATGTTTATACAAATATTAGTTCTTTGGAGGTTGAAATAGTAAAACAACCTTCTCATGGTGTTGCAGAACTCACTGGACAAAGTATTTATTATACTCCAACTGAAGGATATCTGGGATCTGATTCATTTACCTATAAAATAATTGATGGAAATGGACAAAGTTCACAAGCAACAGTAAAAATTACCCTTGAAATAGGAACTGTTGAATTAGGTGATTGTATTGATATTCATTATATAGGCAAATATGAAGATGACAGTATCTTTGGCTATTCCTATGAAGATGTAGTATCTATGACAGGTGGAACTCCTTTGAATATCTTTATGTCAACAGATGAGGAAGCATTACCACCTGAAGGATATGATGCTTATTCAAACTTAGTTGCAAATCAATATTTTGTCGAAGATTTTATAACTGGTCTTGTTGGTTTAAATATAGGTGACACAAAAACGATTGGCCCTATTGCTCCAAATGAGACATTTGGAGTAAAACCCATAGTTGGGGACATAATTGATCTCACTGCCTTTAATTCAGGTGTTTTTAGCATATTTGGCATAAAAGAAAAGGTGGATATGCCAGAAATGTATGCCGAAGTTTTTGGAAATGTTACAACTACTTTGTATACATTAAGAGATGAATCACACTACATAGGTGAAATAATTGATATATATTCATTCTGGGAAGATTCATCTGTTGTTACAAGAATAAATGATACATTAATATGGACGTATACAACTCCAACCACAAATATCAGTGAAAATTTAACCTGGAGTGAGACAATAATTGATGAGGAATTTGGATCTCAATTTTTATATGAATATCCTATAAATGCAAGCTATATTAGTAAAATTGATGAAGATAATATTGAAGTAACACATAATCCGGGAATAAATTCAACTATATCTGTTAGCACCTATATACCTGAATGGGGTCAATATATGTCTTATATAACATATACCGTTGAAAAGCTTACTGCTGATAAGATAAATGTTTCTTATAAAGATCCAACTAGCGGTGATGATACAACACTTTATAAAGACCTTGACAGAATAACAACAATTGAGAGAAACCAGACCCAGAACATAACTCAAGATGCGTTACCTGGTGAGCTATTGGAGGTCTTAGTATTTTCATATTTAAGAAGCACAGATGACACATTTACATTAGGCGCAAGTCCATTTACTGAAACAACTTATATCGATGTAAAAATATTGGACATAGAATACAAGAGTTCTTAAGAAAGCTGATTTTTAATCTCGCTTTCCAGTATCTCCAAAAATTCTTCTTCTTTTCCTTTTGGTATTGTTGCACCCGCAGCTATATTGTGCCCTCCACCAACACCATTAAAAGCAGATGCAGCATGTTTCATAGCAGCAGATAGATTTAATCCTTTTTCAACTAGTTCTTCTGTTGCACGTGCACTGGCTTTTACCTCGCCATCTAATTTATATGCAAAACCCACTAGTGGTAAATCCTTACTTACCTCTTCAGAATTTAGAAGCATGTTTGCAACAATTCCAACAATTGTGTCCCTAATACCATTTCCTGCATGGAAAAACTGTAAATATTTTCTTTTTACAATTCCCTCTTCTCTTGCAAATTGTAATCCTTCGACAAGATTTGCTCTATGACCTAGTAATAGATTTCTAGCTTCTTTTAAGAATTTGTCTCTATCACCAAGACATACTTTAAGTCCAACTTCTGTTTTTCCATATCGTGCTGTAGAATTTAGAAGTGTAGCAAATTCTTTTGCATCATGGACCTCTGTCCCTTCATGCTCCTTAATTAAGAGGTAAACCTCTCCAATGATTCGTTTTGTAATTTTATGACCAAATCCTTTTGTTAAAAAAAGTTGAGCAATCTCAGATATAATTAGTTTTCTTTCATCTTTACTAAGATCTATCCATCTTCTCCAATTATCACCGTCTTTTAATGTTATTCCAAGCTCTTGTAAAAAATTTATACATTTTGTTTCCCGTCCTGTTAAACCTGGTATCACTGGATCACTTGAATATTGAAGCATTTTGTAAATAGGTCTACTTTCCCGACCAAAATATCTAATATCTATTTTTGATTTGACTGATTTTACTGATTCAGCATCAGCAAGAATATCTCTATTTTTACCAGTGAGTTTACCATATTTTCTGTCCTGTAAATCTCCACAAGCTCCAACTATTGCAAGTGGTGATATTTCCTTGTTTTGTTTATCAAGAGCTCTAGAAACCATATAGGTTGTACCAGCTCCACTTAATTCAAGTCCTCCATCAAGTCCAAATAAATGAGGATTCAAATGAAATGGTAGATTAGAATTATTTGGACATATATGATGATCTGTAATCACCTTTTTTATATCTGGTTGATTAACGCTAATACTACTTCCGAGGTCTGTAAACCACACAAGTTCATGATTTTCGTTTTTCAGTCTCTCTAATACAGAGTCATCAAGCTGTTTGACAAATTCGATAGAATAATCTTTACCCATTTTTTTTACTGTTTGACAAGCAATACTACCTGCAGTAATCCCATCTGCATCGATATGGGTTACAATATGAACTTCTTTTGAATTTTTTATTATTTCTCCTACCTTCTCCGCCCTTTTTAACAAAAAAGTGCACCTACATAAAGTGTATTAAATTGGAGTATTAAAAACTACCAGAATCATTTTTAATAATGAACATTCTATGTTTTTCATGCAACATTTTTAATGATTTATTAACTTATTTTTACATTATGTACCTGGAAAATTCAATATTTTTAAATAGAGCAAGCCTTATTTCCGATTGGGGGAGTCTGGATAAGAGTTCTTGAGGGTACATCCCATCCCAAAATTCTCTTTTTCTCCAGACTTCTCTGCCTTTAATTATTTTGAAAAATCAATATAGTAAAAAGTAAGAAAAATAAAAAAATTAAGCAGTAGTTATTATTCTGCCATTGCTTTATATTTTTTATAACGCTGGTTTACATCTTCTTCTAGTTTTTTATGTAATTTCTTTGCCTCTTCTGGAAATGACCGAGTAAGCACATTGTATCTTACCTCGCCCATTATAAAATCACGAAGTGTTCCATTAGGTTCCTTATAATCAAGTTGGAATGGATTTTTTCCTTCATCAGCGAGTCGCGGATCATATCTATACATTGGCCAATAACCTGATTCAACAGCGAGTTTCATCTCTTCTTGAGTTTTTCCCATTCCTTTTCTAATACCATGATTAATGCAAGGTGCATATGCAATGATAAGGGAAGGCCCGGAATAACTTTCTGCTTCTTTTAATGCTTTCAGTAGTTGATTTTTATTTGCACCCATTGCAACAGATGCAACATAGACATAACCATAGGTCATTGCCATAAGACCAAGATCCTTCTTTTTTGTCTTTTTACCTGATGCAGCAAATTTAGCAACAGAACCAATTGGTGTGGCTTTTGATGACTGACCACCTGTATTTGAATAAACCTCTGTATCAAATACCAAAATGTTAATGTCCTCACCCATAGCAAGGACATGGTCAAGACCACCGTATCCGATATCATATGCCCAACCGTCACCACCAACAGACCAAATTGATTTTTTTGTAAGCATTTTTTTACTTTCCCATATCTGGTTCAAGATTTTGTCAGAATGGTTTTTTTCAAGAGCCACTTTTATTTTATTCCCCCATTCTTTTGAACCATCAGCATTATCTTTATTTTCAAGCCATTTTTCAAAAGCTTCTTTGGTTTCACCAGAAACCTTGTTTTCATCCAAAGCTTGTTTAATTAAATCCGCAATTTTATTTCTCTGTTGGGTTGTTCCAAGGGCCATTCCAAAACCATATTCTGCATTGTCTTCAAAAAGCGAATTTGCCCATGTTGGTCCATGACCATCTTTGTTAACCGTAAACGGAACAGCAGGTGCAGAACCACCCCAAATTGATGAGCATCCAGTTGCATTTGCAATAATCATACGATCCCCAAATAGTTGAGTTATAACTTTTAGATAAGGTGTTTCTCCACAACCCGCACATGCACCAGAAAATTCAAGAAGTGGTCTCTGGAATTGAGAACCTTTTACAGAGAATAAATCAAAATCACCGGAGCGAATAGGAATTTTTTCAGCGTATCTCTGATTTGGGACTTGATTTTGTTGAGTCTGAAATGGCTTCATGAGAAGTGATTTTTCTTTAGATGGACAAATATCTGCACAATTACCACATCCAACACAATCCTCAGGATAAACCTGTATTCTAAACGTGTAGCCTTCTAAACCTTTTCCAACAGCTTTTTTTGTTGAAAATCCTTCAGGTGCATTTTTGAGTTCCTCTACTGATAATACAACTGGTCTTATTGCAGCATGTGGACAGACCATTGCACACTGGTTACACTGTATACAATGATCAATCTGCCACTCAGGGACATTTATTGCAACTCCACGTTTTTCATATTTTGTGGTTCCAGTTGGAAAGATACCTGCTGGTGTAAAGGCACTAACCGGCAGTTTATCGCCTTGCATTGCAATCATTGGTCTCATAACGTTTTTCACAAAATCAGGTTCATTAGATTCTTTCTTTTTTTCAGGTTCAAGGCTTGCCCAAGAATTTGGATAATTAATTTCTTCAATCTTGTTTAAAGATGCATCAACTGCTCTCCAATTCATCTCAACGATGTCCTTTCCTTTTTTACCATAAGTATCCTCGATTGCTTCTTTCAAGTAAGCAATAGCATCATTAACAGGTAAAACCTTTGATAGTTTGAAAAATGCAGCTTGCATGACCATATTTATACGGCCACCAAGACCGACACTCTCAGCAATTTTTACAGCATCAATTGCATAGAACTTAAGGTTTTTTTCAGCAATTGTTTTTTTAAGGGAGTTTGGTAAATACCTTTCCATTTCTTCTAAATGCCAAGAAGCATTTAGAACGAAAGTTCCTCCTTCTTTTATTCCCTCAAGAAGATCATATTTGTCAACATACGCTGGATTATGACACGCTATGTAGTCAGCAGTGTTAATTAAATAAGTAGATTTAATAGGATTTTTTCCAAATCTAAGGTGAGAGACAGTAACACCTGCGGATTTTTTAGCATCATATGCAAAATAACCTTGCACATACATATCTGTATTATCACCAATGATTTTTATAGCATCCTTGTTTGCTCCAACTGTTCCATCTCCACCTAGGCCCCAGAATTTACATTGAACAAGACCTTCAGGCGCTGCATCTATTTCTTCTGATACCGGAAGGGAGGTATAAGTGACATCATCAATTATTCCTATAGTGAAATTATTTTTCGGCTCATTCATTTTTAAATTTTCAAAAACTGCTTTTGCCATCGAAGGAGTGAAATCCTTACTACCAAGACCATAACGACCACCCACAACCATTATTTTCCTATCTGTATGTTGAAATACTGAAGAAACATCGAGATACAAAGGTTCACCAAAGGAACCATTTTCTTTAGTTCTATCAAGAACACCAATGCGTTTCACAGAATCAGGAACCACTGATAGAAAATGTGGAGCTGAAAATGGTCGAAATAATCTAACTTTAATAAGCCCGACTTTTTCTCCTCTTTTATTTAAATAATCGACTGCTTCTTCCGCAGCTTCAGCACCGGACCCCATCATAATAATTATGTTTTCAGCATCAGGTGCTCCAATATAATCAAAGAGATTATAGGTTCGGCCTGTAAATTTTTTAACTTTTTTCATTTCTTCTTCCACAATATCCGGAACAGCTAAATAGAATCTATTTGCTGCTTCATTTTCTTGGAAATATATATCCGGATTCTGTGCAGTTCCTCTAAGGTGTGGTTTTTCAGGATTCATTGCTCGTTCTCTATGTTTTTGAATTCCATCCCAGTCGACAAGTGGTGGAATATTATCATAATCGATCATCTCGATTTTTTGAATCTCATGAGAGCTTCTAAAACCATCAAAAAAATGTAAGAATGGAATGCTTGCACGTATTGATGACAGATGGGCAACAAGTGCAAGATCATTTATTTCTTGAATTGATCCAGATGCGATTTGTGCAAACCCAGTTGCACGAGCAGCCATCACATCTTGATGGTCACCAAAAATAGAAAGAGCTTGTCCTGCAACAGCTCGAGCTGAAACATGGAAAACACAGGGCATTAATTCTCCTGAAATCTTATACATATTTGGAATCATAAGAAGAAGACCTTGTGACGCAGTAAAAGTTGAGCAAAAAGCACCAACAGATAAAGCACCATGAACAGCACCAGCTGCTCCTCCCTCGGATTGCATCTCTTGTACTTTTAATGTTTGACCAAAAATATTTTTTCTACCTTGTGCAGCCCATTCATCTACAACTTCTCCCATTGGAGATGAGGGTGTAATAGGATAAATTGCTGCAACATCCGAAAATGCATAAGCAATATGTGCTGCAGCAGTATTACCATCAACAGATTTTATTATTTTTTGCTTTTTTTTCTCATTTGATTTTAAATTACTTACTAAAGCATTTGACACTTAAAACACCTCTTTTGGTAAATAACCCGTATTAAGGTATAATAAATAAATATTTGGTATATTAAAAGTTGACTTAATAAATAGATTTATAAAGTAAGTGTTCCATGTAGAATCAGGAGAAAAAAATAGTTACATTGTTTAACTCTCCAATCGTAATGAGTTTAGCGGTAGCCAGATTTGGAGGCCTTAAAAATGAAGAAAAAGAAAAAAAGAGAGTTTGATTTTTGCATATGAAATACATATAATTTATAACCTTTAAGAAGCTTTTTTTAACTTCTTAATATTGGTTGCGTGTAATCCGCGTTCCGATTCTTCTATCTCGTATTCAACCATGTCTTCCTCATAGAGATCTGTTCCCATTGGTACAGCTGTTCTATGAACAAAGATATCTTTACCGTCTTCACCTTCGATGAATCCGTATCCCTTAAAATGGTTATACCATTTGACTGTTCCTTTCATATGTTTGTCACCTCCTCAGACAATGATGTCTGGAATGAGTAAAAGAGTAAAAAAACAAAAAATCTCAAAAGTTCTAAAAAAACGAAATTATGAAACTTATATCTTTTTTCTTTTCTATTGTTAGATACGATGTACTACTTAAATAGTTATGCATTACATCTAACTATTCGAAATTTAAGGATTTAGCATTGTTTTTCATGCATAACTGTTTTTTACTACCATTTCCTTTTTATTTTCATTCTTTCATTTTCATCTTTTTTTCTATAAGCATCTCCTTCTGTTTTCTCAAGGTATTTTTCTAAACATTGCTTACAAACAGCAACAATTTCTAATCCATCTGAACCCTTTGTGTAATGAATAGTCACGTCTTGTTCCTGATTAACCTTACCACATTGATTACATATATATTTCATTTATTTCACCTCATCCCTAATTTTAGGAGAAAATGACATATTAATCATAATATGAATGTAGATTTGTTGTAATAATTTTTCTAAAAAAACATAATATTATCTTCAATGATTCTGAAATCAATCGTCAAATAATAAGTGTCTAAAGGGGCTTACGGCCTACACCCAGCATATAATACTTTTTTACGTTTTATCTATCCTGTTGGAGTTCCAAACAGAAGAAGTATTACATTCCAAACTGCTGAAGTATTTTTTGAAGTAATGGATATAAGTATGGATAGCTCTCCAAAAACTGTAATATTGGCCTGTTGATTGCTTTGTCCCTTGGCATAGTGACAGTTAGTGTCCCCCAGTCGCTTTCAAATCCATCTGTATCTTTTGCCTTTGCCCTAACAATGTATTTTCCTCCAGCTGCCCATTTATAACTTTCAGAATATGATTCACCTGATGGATAATAATCAGTCCAATCAGTTATATTCCCATCACCCCACTCAATGAAGTAGGATACTTGGTCATCATCTGGGTCAATTGAATTGAATGTGAATGTATGGGGTGTGTTTGGTTTTCCACTACTTGGACCACATTAATAGTTGGTTTAAGCGGATTTGATACTGGATAACCAAATGCATAAAGATACCCCCATTCATTATTGTGTCCTGCATCGCATGAACCAATATAAACAGTACCGTCTTCACCTATAGCAGGAGCAGACATAGCCCAAAGGTCAGAAATCATTTTACGCCATCTCAGGGTTCCATCAGGGTTAACAGCAATGATTTCACCATCCTTACTATCATAATTTTCAGTACCGAAATATATTGTTCCATCAATAGAATTACAAGGTGTGGCACCCAGGATATATCTATGATTACCAAGGTCAAATGACCATATTTTAGAGCCATCAGTTGGATTTACGGCATGAAGTTTATTATAACCACAGTAAATAGTCCCATCCTGACCAATTGTTGGAGATGTACCAGCATTAACATTTGTCTTCCATTTCATAGTTCCGTTAGGATAAACTGCGTGAAGATGGTCATCCAAAGAGACAACATAAATTGTTCCATCATCACCTATACAAGGAGCTGTTCGTATCCAGTGTCCTGTTTTATATTTCCATTTTACTGTTCCATTATTTGGATGGAAAGCATATAGATTGGTATCATGAGAACCACAATATATTGTACCATCTGCACCAATTGCAGGAGAAGAAAAAACAGCAACACTTGTTTTGTATTTCCATTTTAATGTACCATTTGGATAGAGTGCATAAATATAATCATCTTCACCCCCAAAGTAAATTGTTCCATCCTCACCAATTGCAGGGGAAGACCAGACATCATCACTAACATCCCAAAAATTCCATTTAACCTTGCCATTATTAGTATCAATTGCAAAAAAACGACTTCCATACATTAATCCTACATATAAAATACCATTTTCATCAATAGCAGGAGCAGAAACAATTCTACCTTCTAAATCATACATCCATTTAATTGTACCGTTAGGATAAACAGCAAACAAATCAAATGAGGCAATATATATAATGCCATCTTTATCGATAACTGGACTACTCATACACCACTCCTTTACGTCAAATCTCCATTTCACAATACCCGTTGTATTTATGGTGCTATATGGACTTCTTCCAGTATGCCTTACATCATGACTAGTACATAGACCAAGCAGAATCCATAGGAGGACTAATAAGAGGTACATTTGAATCCTGTGAGTTAAAAATATTCTCTAATTTAGGTACATCATGAATCTCTTCATTCTCAGATATGATAGGTCTTATACTCTCAGGTATTTCCATAAGATTATAACAACCATAATAATCTCTCATAGGGTCAACATCAACCTCAGAAATAGTATCAAGTCCAGTTGTCATAGGACTTACTGCTGAGAGTATGAATAATAGTATTATTCCAAATGATAATCCTATCTTATATTTAGTCGTGATACAACCCTCTAAAGTAGTGGGAACCTTTCAAGAATTCTCAGCAACATCGGATTTGTAACTGCTTTATTTTTTCTTTCAAAAGTTCTCTCTGGATTGTTTTTGGATAATATTAACAACAACTTTGTTCTCTTCTCAACTCTATTCAGCAAATTCTTCACTTTAATTAAATCTGCATCACTAAACTCATTACACTCCTCACACTCTTCACTCTTATTATCATCAATAGATTGTTTAGTATCTACAGCAAAAGCAGGTTGGAAACCCATACCAACAAATAGAACAATAATACCAATTACAATTACCTTCTTCATTCTATCAACTCCATTCAATGTTACCTATCGCAATTCCCCAAATACGAGATGGCATACCATCAGGAGGATAGGAAAAAATAACACCTATATAGATAGGAGCATGAATATAGACCACAT
>WOR8_10005824_pt1 | contig 11852 bp, 7 predicted proteins | sample DeeMarSeWOR38_10_FD_19890 | JGI IMG/M metagenome (IMG submission 19890) | reverse complement strand
CTGGCGATTACCTCCCTGCTCGTGCTATTCGTTGTCTCCTCCTGCCTCACGGGTCTGCTCCATGGTTGCTCGGAGCAAACCTCTTCCCCCAAAGGCGATGAGCCACTGGACGGACTTCAATATGTGACGCCGGAGGATGTTGGCTGGTCGTCTCAGAAGCTGGAGAGCGCAAAGCAGTTCGCCGAGCAGAGCGGATATGCCGCGGTCATGGCTGCCTACGAAGGGAAAGTGTTCTTTTCCTGGGGCGAGGTCTCGAGGAACTTCTATGCACATTCGATACGGAAGCCCTTTCTCTCGGCGCTCTACGGGATCCATGTCACCAGCGGTGAGATTGACCTCAATCAGACACTCGAGCAACTGGGGATTGATGACATTCCTCCCAGTCTGACGCTTGTGGAGAAACAGGCGACCGTTCGCGAACTACTTCAATCGCGATCAGGAGTATACCATGAGGCAGCGGCGGAGGATTCCAGCATGATTGTGTCGCGCCCTCCTCGTGGAAGTCATCCCCACGGCACGTTTTACTACTACAATAACTGGGACTTTAATACTGCAGGGATGGTGTTCAGGCAGACGACGGGGCTCAATATCTTCGAGGCGTTTAAGAGTGAGATTGCCGATCTGCTGGGCATGCAGGAGTTCCGCCCGGCGAATTGTACCTACCAGTTTGAACTCAGCAAATCTCGACAACCTGCTTATAGCTTTCGGATAAGCGCGCGGGATATGTTGAGATTTGGAGTGTTGTTTCAAAGAGGAGGAAATTGGCTTGGCCGGCAAGTCATCCAAACGTCGTGGATAACCGAGAGCACGATGCCGCACTCGTTGATCGACAGCGCCTCCGGGCTTGGATATGGATACATGTGGAGGATCATTCCAGTCGGGAGTTCGCTGGCACAGACGTTTGGAAGTAGCGGATACTATCATACGGGTGTTGGTGTACACGCCCTCGTTATCCTTCCTGATCTGAGACTCGTGATCGTGGAACGGGTGAACACCGATGGACCCACGTGGGTAGATCCTGGAGAGGCGGGATTGCAGCTAGGTCTGATGATCATCAATGCGCGGATCTGAGATCTTCATGCGGCTTAGTGTGCCGACGGGGGGACTCCTGTTCCGCATCGAGGGAGGAAGGCACACCGAGGAAATGAGAAAGGGGGGGTGTCCATGGGAGAGACAAGATAATAGGGGTCTTCAAAGAATAGGCAGTGGTCATGTCCTGGTGCTGGCCGGGAGGGGTCGGGCCTCCCCCTGGGCCCGCGCGGGGGTGTGGATCGTGCGCATCCGTTGACGCAAGAACGCTTCCCGGTCTCAGTTCGGTTGGTTACGTCGGCTCCTTCCAGTCACATAGGGATTCCACATAGGCTGCTGAACCGTCTCTGAGCCATCCATCCAACTGCGCGGGTTCCTTCAGTTGCTGCCCGCGATATCGTGGGACCGTGACGTACGAGCACGGAAGCTCGGGGAGAGTCGTCATATCTCCCCAGAGCTTCTCGTACTGAAGCGTGGGGTACACGTCTTCTTGGCCCTTCCCCCAGCGCTTCGTGACATACTTGAGCGTTATGTACGTTGGGATGCGTGAGGCAACTTCACGAACAGCCTCTGTGACCCTCTTCTGATTTTTGAGTTCCGGCCGGGTCAGTCCGAACACTCGGAGGACATGATCGAGATCGATCCAGTAGGTGGCCGAGTTGTAGAAGGAGAGCGCCGATTCCTGCTCCTCGCGTGGGAGGGCAAGCCCCTCGATAAGTCTGAGCCTTCCACCTGTCCTGGCCAGGCCGCCCCCCCTATCATCCAGCCAGCGAGGAGTGACCTCGACGGTCATCCCCGCCTTGCTCTGAATGTGATAGCCCAAGATTGAGGGATCAAGGTGGACCCCCATCGTGTCGATGTTGTGGACAAGCAGGTGGGTGAGCTGCGGGTACTTCTGGAGCACCTGGAGGAGCACGCCGTTACGGAACAGATTTGGAATCTCGAACCAGTGGCCGACAGGGTGGAGACACTGCAGGGGGAGATTGTCCGTATAGTCTTCCGCCTCGCCGCTTCGCTCCGCCCACTGCATCAACGCGCCGTGGAGGCTGTCCAGCACCTTCTGTGCCTGCTCGTCGAGCATTTGCTGGGGCATCTCAAGCCAGGCAAACCGCAGATCCCGCACCGTTGGGATCAGCCGCAACCCGATGATACTGCCGGGAGAGAGAAACACATCCCCCTCATATCCGTAGAGGTGTTCTGCCTCGAGTGTGTTCTTAATGGCATCGTGCGTCAGATAGCTCGTTGAAAGGATGTGAGGGAATGCCGCCCCATGTTGTCTGATCGTCCGGCGGCTCTTGGCCAGGTGCGTCTCGATGAATGTGCGGTGGCGTCCGCCCAAACGGCAGAAGGGATTCAGGGCTTTGACCGTTCCCGCCCCCTTTGTCCAGCGGGTCCCGGCGCCTGCGGCAAGGGTGAGTACGGCGACTGTCCCGGAGGCGAGCGCTCCGGCTCCGAGGTCGTGATGATCCCTCGAGGATGAGCCCTGGCTCTCCCATACGTCGTTCTTCTCGACATCCTGGATCGTAGTGCTGATCGGGAGCCGGTTCTGTGCAAGCCCTATCCGACCGCTGCGGAGGTCCGCCCGTATTTGTTCATGTTGGAGACGATCGAACCCGTACCGGTCCAGGAGGGTTTCCAGTGAGTCGTCCTGGTGAGTCTGCGTGTCTCCATCGGGCAGGATGCGGTCGATGATGTGCTGAAACATTCCCTCGAGCGCTGGATGCGTGCGAGAAGCGGAGGCAAAGTGCTCCAGTTCCTTTCGCTCGTGGGTCGACAGCAATCGCGGATCTCTGCGCAGCATCGGTGGCACCGTCAGGCTATAGTAGTGCGCCGGATGAAGGCTCTTCTCGCCCTCGAGAAGTTCTGCCGTCGAGCCGGCCTCATTGACCAAAAACTCGTAGACAACGGGATCCATGGCGAACGGTATGCCATGCTCATAGCGCCGTTTCTCCGAGCACATGATGTCACGAAGTCGTTGCTGCGCCTCCTGCTTTCGGGAAGGATGGAAGAGAAAGCCCATCCCTCCTCCGGACATCCCTCCGAGCATCCAGAAGCCCCAAAACTCCTTTCCAAACTCGTGTTCAACTTGCTGAATAATGGATTCCGTGTAGAGATTTGTGGCCCAAGGAATGATGGTTTGGATCGGGCCGAGGAAATTGGCATGCGTCGACTGCCCGATTCCTCGAATGTCCCCACCCTTCAGGTGCTGGACGATGCATTCGAAGAGGGAGGAGGCCTCCTGGCGAGCCCGCCATTCCTCTTCCGAACGGAGCAGATAGCGTTCCGTGACCATTTCGAGGATGGGCCCGACATCCTGCGCCATCCCCCCATGGACGAGTATGAGACTCTCTTGCAGCTGTTGTCGCGTTAACGGTGACACCTCCTGTTGTGTGAGAATCCTGTGTCGGGGCAACAGGCATCCACGACTAATCCCGTATTCGATATCACCCACTGCACTGCGTACGCCTTGGATAAGCTTCATGCCGGGCCAGATCCCGCCGGAATCCTGCCACCCGCCTCCCGAACCGCTGAGCCACTCGCCCAAAATGGCTCGCGCGGCAATCGTTCGCCGCTCGTCTTCGGTCAATGCACCGGTCACGCTGGAGGTCTGCCCCGTCGCGCGCATGCACACGGCGATAATGGAGGCCAGCAGGGTGGTCGAGACAGCGAGGCGGGAACCTTTCGGAATGTTGTTCACCTGGCTTACGATTTCGATTCCGAGGCCGGGACCGATCAGGCGGGCCAGCAGATCCGCAAGGGGTTGGTTTGCCCCCTCCATACTGGGGGGGACAATGCCCGAGGCGATCACTGCCCCCTTCAGCAGTCCCAGATGATCCGCCGCGTAGGCAAAGAGCTGACCGAAAGACGTCACGTCAGTGACGGCGCCAAGGTCGGTGCTGACCAGACGGATGACCGGTGCTTCGACAATCCTGAAAAAAGCCTCCACTGGTGGCCTTGGTGGGGGGGTCCCCCCGGGATCTGTGACTGCAAGATCGATGGAAACATTCAGCACCCGTGCTCCCTCGGGATAGTCCATCCCCAGGAAGAAGATGTCGCTCCATCCACTGTGCGACAGATCCATCCGCACGGGTGTCGATTCGTGAAGGACCGGGAAGCGTCCAGCATTCCTCCTAAGTAGGGCGCCAGTGACGCGAAGGGGATGGTCGGACGGGTGCCCTGCCCTGAACATCCACTGGTTGCCCCGCACCGAACGAACACTAGAGCGCACCTGGTTTGCGAGGGTCTGAAAGCCAAGGCCACGGTAAGCTGCGGCCAGTCCACTCGAGATCGGCGCATGGGGACCGTGCTCCTCCTGGACGGATAGGAATCGCTGAATGGCTTCTTCGTACCGTCGGTGCAGCAGGTGTTCATATCCGTCAAAAGGAATGAGTCCGGTCGACGCCACGCCCTGCCTATTCGGCAGATGGAAACGGTGAATGGCATAGAGAAAGAAGAGCGCCCGCACCTGTTCGTACAGGTTGGTGCGTGTGGAGCGGAATGCCTCGAGCCTCTGACACTCCTGGAGGAGAAGCTGGGGGGAGGCCGACTGGCAGAAGACATCTAGAGCCCGATCACGGATCCTGGGATCCTCTGATGTGATGATGTTCAGGAGCGTGTTCATGCCGGCGCCCTTTCGCCGGCATGGCGCTCGCGAACGAGCAGGAGCTCCATGAGCATGGAGAGAACTTCCTCCCTGTCGCGCCCGGTTAGTGCAAGCGCAAGCTGGGCGTTGAGCAACCCGTACTTCACACCGAGATTGTATCGGTAATCGTGCATCTCGAGGGCAAGGTACTTCTTCTTCTTTGACAGCTGATGAAGTGCGTCCGAAAGAGTGACCCGGCGGGGTTCATTTGTTTCCCTGAGGCGATGATCCAGAATGTCCATGACAGCCGGGGTCAAGACGTGAATGCCGAAGAAACAGAAGTAGTACCCCGCGCGCAATCCGGGAACGAGGAGCTTCTGCTCAGCTTCGGTCGGTGTGGGTTTCTCGATGACATTCTCGATGACCGTAAGATCAGTCCGTCCCTGGATCCGTTTGCCGCTGACGGCACCGAAGTTCGGCAATAGTCCCTCGCGCGTTGCCTGGACGGCGGAGACGGCGCACGATTCGGTCTCAGCCGTTTCCACAACGCGCTGGGCACACCCTTTCTCCTCGCGACTTACATAGAGATGGTCCCCCACGAGATGGAGAAAGGGTTCGGCCTGGACGAAACCCCTCGCGCACCAGACCGCGTGGCCGTATCCCAACGGTTCAGGCTGATAGACGAAGGTCAAGCGCCCGGAATGCTCGCCGGCGACCGACCGGAATGCCGCTGTATCCTCAGGGTGGAGGACAACGCAGGTGTCGGTGATCCCGGCGCGTGCAACCTCTTCAATGATCACGCTTAGAACGGACTTCTGCTGGCCATCGCGGTCGAAAAGCGTCTGAAGCGGCAGCTGGCGCTGTCCCTCGCCGGCAGCAGTGATGACAGCTTTTGTAATCTTCATGCTCTACTCCGTCCAAAGGTGTGCGCCAATGCGGTTACGTCTGTGCGGGGAGGGGAACGCGAGTGCCGACCGAAGAGCGGCCCTGCCATCGTGGGTGTTCAGCCCACATCGTGGCAGAGAAGGATTGTGTAGCTCAAAATAGCAGGGTTCTTGATCATTTTCAACCAACGGCAGGAAGAAGCTCGGGGGGCGCGGAATCACCGTGACATACAGGGAGCAGCCGCAGTGGGGTTGCAGCCCGTTCTCCTGGCGGCGATTGGAATGATCGAGGTGAGCCTGGCGGAAGCGGCTCAATTGAAGAGCAGTCTCCCAGATCTGGAATTTCCAAGGATCGACCGGATTCCGGCTTGGCAACTCGAACCGGGCAAGCCCTCCCGCAGGAGGAGACCTGCTCGGCGAGTATTTCGGAGAGACAGAATACCTGTGCGAGTGGTCACATCGACAGACGGATCGGGTAGGGAGAGCTGCGCAGAAGCGACTTCTCGACCGCATTCCCGGCAGTGGGATCTTCACCGAGGTCCGGAGGAGATGCCACGCGTGCTCTTCGCGGGTATGCTACAAAGCAGTGCCGGGAGCTGTTGACAAGGCTCAGTGCCATGCGTATCTTACGAGTGTGTGTCCTGTCAATCCGGCCACGGGTCTTATGATTGCCGTGCGCCCAACTCATCTTTGAATTGTCTACCGCTCCCTTCTGATGTAGGGGTGCCCTCCTTTTGTGTGCCAGGCTGGGTGAGACCTTACGGGCTGTTGGAATCTCCAGGATGATATCGGCAGCATAGATGCCATTGTTGGGGCGTTCATCGGTTCACACCTGATCGACGAGCGCCGAAATGGTCCCTCTATACTGAACGTTGAGTCTCACATCCATCCATTGCTCTTCGGCCCTGTCAATCGGTCGATGACGTGATCGAACAGCGGCGCATGCCTGTGAAAGGGATGCTTCATGAAACAGATGTTCACAGTCCTGGCGAGAGTCCGCTTTGAGCGCCCTTCGACGAAAGTTGTCCGGTCGGATTTTCTCGAGACCGAGGGAGAGGCACGCCCCGTTGACGGGAAGCCCGTGTCGGTCCCGACTCCCCGGCATTCGGAAGTCACACTGAGGGTGTACCTCTAGGGGCACATTCCCTCGGCCTGTTGGAACCGTGCTCCTGCGTCGGATCGCGCGAACGGTTATCTTCCCTTTTTTCGGGATGCCGAGCACCGCCCCTTACCCCCGTCTTCCTGCTGAGGTAGAGACAATGCGCCACGGAGTTCACGCTCCGCGGTTGCACGCCAGAACCTCGAGCGCCACTGTCTCGAAGGAAGAAACCATGAAACACCTACGTCACTGCCTGATCTGTCCTCTCATTCTGGCCTCCGTCGCCGCCTCTCAGGAGGCGACGATCCCGCGCTTCGATCTGGTCGCGAACGATCTCACCCTCACCCGACGTGCCCAACCCTTCACACCGTTCGACTGCGTTGGACGCAAGTTTGCCATCCTGGGCTACGAGAGCGGCACGTTCGAGGCATGGGCCTACCCGCTGAAGCTCTTTCGTAGTTTTGAACTATCGTTCGTTGTCGCCGCCTCGACCGAGCCCATTCGCGGGAGAGATATCGTCAGGTTTGTGTCGGTCTCGCCCGAGGCGACTGTTCTCACTTTCACGGCGCAGTCGTTCACGATCCGGGCCCTGTTCCTGACGCCGGTTCAGCAGCCGGGGGCGCTTCTGCTGCTGGAGGTCGATTCGACGAAGCCGCTGACCGTCGTCGCGAGCTTTCTTCCTGTCCTTCAGCCGATGTGGCCAGCGGGCATCGGCGGACAGTATGCACGGTGGGATCGTGAGCTCAAAGCGTATCTCATTTCGGAGCCGACGAAGAAGTACCACGCGTTCCTTGGCAGTCCTGCATCGCAAGGGATCTCGTACACGCCGGCTCACATGCTCTCGGACGTCCCGCATCAATTCGCGATCCGCATCGATGACCCTACGTCCCTACGCAGCCGGTATGTGCCCATTGTAATGGCGGGGGGCATGGGTTCGCGCGCGGCCGTGCGCGCCATCTACGAGCGCCTCTGGCAGAATGCGGAGGAGTTCTATCAGGCGAACCTCGAACACTACGGGCAGCTCCGCCGCTCGACGCTCGGCGTCACCACACCGCTTCGTCAGCTCAACCTTGCGTTCGAATGGGCCAAGGTGGCCTACGACAATCTGATGGTTGAGAACCCCGACCTCGGTCTCGGAATGGTCGCTGGCCTCGGCTCCTCGGGTACGAGCCTCAGGCCGGGGTTCGGCTGGTTCTTCGGTGGGGACACCTACATCAACAGCTTCAGCCTGAACAGCTACGGGGCCTACGGGGTGGTCCGTGACGCCATTACCTTCACGGAGAAATTCCAGCGGGACGACGGCAAAATGCCCCATGAAATCTCGCAGGCGGCAGCCTCCATTCCCTGGTTCACGGAGTACCCGTATGCCTACCTCCACGGGGATACGAGTCCGTTCTATCTTGCAGCGGCCTATGACTACTACCGACTCACGGGGGACACGGCGTTCGTCGCCGATCGCTGGGAATGTCTCCGCCGGGCGTATGAATGGACGCTTCAGACAGATGGAGACGGGGATGGACTCATCGACAACGGGCGGGCCGGCCTCGGTGCCCTTGAGTACGGACCGCTGACGAACATTCGGTCGGATATCTATGCCTCCGCCGTGGGGGTACGGGCAGCGTACGCGATGCAGTTTCTGGCCCAGGCTGCCGGCAAGGCGGGCGATGCGGAGAAGGCGAGGCTTCAGTACGCGATGTCTCTCCGGAGCTTCCGAGATAAATTCTGGGACGCCGCGAGGGGCCAGTATGCCTACGCATTCGACGAGACGGGGACTCATGTGGAGATTGTCTCACCGTGGCCGTCGGCGGCCCTCCACTGGGGGCTTGGCGGGACGGAGGAGAGCCTCAAGACCCTGGAGAAGCTCAATGGATCCGAGCTGACCACGGACTGGGGCATCCGGAGCATCTCGGCGGCGAGCCCGTACTACGAGCCGCTCAACTACAACTACGGAGCCGTGTGGCCGTTTCTGAACAGCTGGGTAGGGGCTGCGCAATACCGGCATCGTCTTGCGCTTCAGGGCTATGCTACCTTGATGGCGAGTGTGCACCACACATTCGATAACGCCCTGGGGAAGGTGACTGAAGTGTTTTCGGGGTCGCACAACGTCTGGCCCCAGGAGGCGGTGTCGCATCAAGGTTTTTCGAGCGCCGGCGTCATTCTGCCGCTGGTGCGTGGCCTGTTGGGTCTCGACGGGGATGCGCCGGCGAAGCGGGTGACCTTCGCCCCTCAGCCTCCCGCCGATTGGGATTCGCTTCTGGTGTTTGGGTATCGGGTGGGGAAGGCAGAGTTCGCGTTCCGCTACGGGAGAAGCGGGAACACGATTTCGGTCCGGTGCGATGCGCAAAACGCAGCCGGTTATCGGCTGCTAGTGGAACTCCCGCTGCCGAAGGGGGTTGCGTGGCTCAAGGCGTCCATCAACGGGGAGCCTGTCGACTATCGCATACAGGAGTATGTGTCGAGCGTCGGAGTGGTTGTTGAGCGTGACAATCCGGCGGAGTTGGTCTTGGAAGTAGAGTTCGAATCAACCGCCGAGCTTCTGCCGCCGCTGATCAAGTCGATGACCGGGGATGGAAACAGGGGACTCAGGATCGTCTCAACCAGGCGGGAGAATAAGAGCCTCCAGGCCACCGTTGAGGGGATCTCCGGTCGGCGCTACACGCTTGGGGTGCGAAGTGCCGAGACGATCCTCTCTTGCCAGGGGTGCAGGCTCGAGGGGGACCGACTCGTGATCGACATCCCGAAGGTAAACGAGGGGGAATTCGTGCGGACGACGTTTACGCTCAGGCTTAATGGAAGCCAGGGGTGATGCCGCGGATGCGACGGCTCATCGAGAACCCCTGATGCGTTCGGACAGAAAGTCTTCAGGGGGAACGTGCCGACTTGAACCTGCAGGTCCTGGCCGGCTCGGCCTGGATGGCACCGCTCTCTCCGACTCCCACAAAGCGGGCAGACACTAAGGGCCGGAAGATGAAGTGTGTCGCTTCACGGTGGACGCAGATCACACGGTGGGTTCAGCCCGTGTGATGGCGGGCCGACTCCGCGAGCATTCCCACTGCCGGTCGTTGCTCATGGAGGTCTTTTTCACTATCTTCGTTCCCACACATGCAACTCTCGAGCCTTCTTGACCTCATTCCCTCTGCGCTCGGGCTGTTTGTTGTGGCGGTTCTCGCCTCGTTCGTGGTCCTTCTCCTCATGACACGGCTTCGCCGCGTGATCTTCTACGGGAAACGCCGAGTGCAAGGGGTGAATGACCCCAGGAGGTTCCTGAGCAATTTTGATTGAGTGCCGCCCACCAGTTCGCTCCGCAGTTTGCGCGCGCTCTGCTTCGACCCGATGCTGTCCCCTTCTCCGGTCACCCTTCTGTCTTCTCCATCAGCCAAACTCCCGGGCCGCCTCGAGCATTGCCACATAGTTCTCGTACTTGACGTACTCCGGAATGCTGTTGCTTGAGCCGATGCAGTAGCCACCGTTGCCGGCAGCAGTATCGATGTTCGCCCTGACCAGAGCCTTGACCTGGTCAACGGTTCCGCGCGCGAGAAGGTCTACATCGACATGGCCCATCAGACAGAGTCGGTCACCCACCCGGCGCTTCACCTCGCCAAGATTCATGGCCTTCGGCTCGATAGGGTGCAGTGCATCCACGCCGCAGGCCACGATTCTGTCCATGACGTCAAAGAGCACGCCATCGGAATGGTAGATGAGGGGTTTGCCGGAGCGACGTGCCAGGCAGCCGATTCTCTCCAGCCAGGGGAAGAAGAAGCGGTCCAGGACCGAAGGCGCCACCATGAGGCCCGACGCATAGGCGATATCGTCGCTGTACCAGAGGGCGTCTACCACATCGATCGTCGCAAACTGCTCGAACATGCTGACGACCAATTCCCCCAGCCGTGTGTTGAGCTCTTCGACCAAGGTGGGATTCTCAAAGAGGGCAAGCGAAAAGGTTTCAAACCCCATCATTTCCCAGGTCATCGTGAAAATATCGCCGTACTGACCGACAACACCCATCCCGTCGGGAAGGAGCGCGCGCACCGCCTCAAATCTGGTGTAATCGAAGTCACTCTTCTCCGGAAATCGATACCGATCCAGTTCTGCGGCCGTCGTGATCACGCCCGATCCCTCCCGGGCCCATTTCCGACCGGATGTGCCGTCCGCCTGGTAGGTGGCGTGCTCTTCTCCGCCAATCTTCCCGGGATTGAAATCCACCCCGGGCTGGAGTTTGATGTAGTCATAGCCGGCCAGAGACCAGAACTCCACGTCATCCGAGAGCGTTGTCCAGGGCCGGCCAAGGAACCGGGTCTTGATCTCGGGGTGGATGCCGAGCTCGGCCAGGGGGACATGAGCCCCCTTTCCCCGACGCAGTGTGGTGAGGAAGGTCTGTATATCCGGTCGCATCAAGCACATCCCTCTGGGACTGGAGAGTGGCGCTGTAGGCTGCGTCGCCGCGGCACACTGTGTGCCTGCAATCACAGCATATGGTGCGATGCCAGCCTTACCATGCACTCAGAAGTCAATGGTGTCGTCGGCACTATCAGGGGAGACTGCCATGAAGTTCATGGCCTTTGCAGCACTCGTGGCGATCGCATCTGTTCCCTTCGTCCTGATGACCGGACGGAGAGCAGCGCGGCGATTGGTTCGGTACAGTTACCCGGACAACATCTTTGAAGATGAGCTCTCGCTCTGACTCAGAAGCTGATCGTTCCTCCTGAGTCATCGCCTTCCTTCCAGAGCTCCGAGGAGTGCTTGTCGCATTTACCCGGACGCGTCTTTGCAGTGAAAAATTCAACGACTTTGAGTGGGCAATATTCCGTTGCGAGCTTTTTCGTGTCGGCGCAGATGGAATCCGCATACAGACTGGCAGGCTTTTCGAAGTATTCAAGCGGCATGTTGATCGAGGGATCCTCGTAGACATACTGCATGAACCGCCCCCAGATGGGGGCAGCCGCCCTCCCTCCCTGGCCGTCCCATGTCGTGAAGTGTACACTCTGGACATCGAACCCGACCCAGACCGCCGCCGAGATCGAGGGTGTGTAACCGATGAACCAAGCATCCCCGAAATCATTGGTGGTGCCGGTTTTGCCCGCGGCGGGGAACTGGAAGAAGTCGCGGACGCGAATGCCCGTTCCGCGGTTGACGACATCTTGCAGCATTGAGGTCATGATAAAGGCCGTTTCGTCGGTAAACACCTCCCGTTGTACCGGCAGGTTCTCTTCGATGAGATTTCCGTCCTTGTCTTCGATGCGAAGTATCGAGATCGGTT
>WOR8_10009476_pt1 | contig 11856 bp, 11 predicted proteins | sample DeeMarSeWOR38_10_FD_19890 | JGI IMG/M metagenome (IMG submission 19890) | reverse complement strand
GTCTGGACGGAAGCAGACCAGTACCCCGACGACGTCCTCTGGGTCCTGGACACCATGATCGAGAACGGCACCGTCTGGGACCCCACCATGACCGTCTACGAGATCAACCGCGAGTACGAGCTTCCCAGCCGCTGGAGGGGGCTGGACAGATACACGGCCCCCGGCCTCCTCGAGAGCTGGAAGCCCGACCCCGCCCGCCACGCCACATACCACTTCGACTGGAGGACGGCGGACGAGGTCGCCTGGAAGCGCAAGTACCAGATCTGGATGAGGTACCTGAAGGCCTTCGCCGACCACGGGGGCGTCGTCACAGCCGGCACCGACTGCGGCTTCATGTACACCCTGTACGGCTTCTCCATCGTCCGGGAGCTGGAGCTCCTCCAGGAGGCCGGATTCCACCCCCTCGACGTCGTCAAGATAGCCACCACCAACGCCACCGCCTCAATGGGCATCGCCCACCTCGCCGGAGGGGTCCAGAAGGGCTTCACTGCTGACATCGCCATAGTCGACGGCAACCCCCTCGACAACTTCAAGGTGATGTACGGCACGGGCGTCCCTAGGTACTCGGAGGACAGGACCCAGATGGTACAGGGAGGAGGCGTCAGGTGGACGATAAAATCGGGGATCCTGTACGACGCGAAGGCCCTCCTCAGGGACGCAGAGGAATACGTCACCGAGCTGAAAGGCTAGCACGCATCCCCACAGAGGTGCCTCCCCCCTATTTACACAAGATTTACCTTCATAGACCACATCCAGATAAGGCATGAAAGGTCTCATCGTATACTTCTCCCGGACAGGGAGGACCCGCAGGGTCGCGGAGGCAATCCAGGCCCTCACAGGCTTCGACCTAGAGGAGATCAAGGAGGCGAAGGGGAGGGGCGGCCCCATAGGCTGGCTCAAGTCGGGGATGGAGTCCACTAGGAGGATGCTCCCCCGCATAGAAGCCCCCCGTCACGATCAAGCCTCCTACGACATAGTCGTAATAGGTACGCCCATCTGGGCCTCGAACATGTCCAGCCCAGTCAGGGCATACATCACAAATCATGGGTCAGACATCAAGACCGTCGCGCTCTTCTGCACAGGGGACGGTAATGACCCCGAGACGGTCTTCGCCCCCATCACCGAGCTCCTGGGGAAGGAACCGACCGCGATCCTGGGGCTGATAGGAGAGGAGAGGGAAGGAGAGACCGCAACCCGGAAGATAGAGGCTTTCGCGGCCAACCTCAATGTCTAGCCACTAGATAACCTACGTCCAGCTCTATGTACATGCCATGAAGGATCTAACCCTGGAACCCCAATCCAGAGAGATAACCCCTAAAAAGCACGAGCAGGAGAATACGAAGCATGTACACGGGCATCAGACGATCCTACACCCTGCTAGTGCAGCTACTCATGGAGGTCATAGAGGAGCTCGGCACCGACAGGGGCATCGAGATGCTCCAGACGGCCGTTGAGAGGCAGGCGGACGTCATAGAGAAGGAGCTGAGGGACAGGATCCCCCCGGAGATGCCCCCCATCAAGAAGGGCATCACCGTCTACAGGGACTTCATGGAGTCAGCGGGGGCCGAGGTGACCCTCAGGGACGAAGATGACGGCCAAGCTACGTTCTGGGTCAAGCGCTGCCCGTTCTACGAGGCCCTGCTGGACGTGGGCATCGACTGCGGCTACTTCCTGGGAGGCCTCTGCACCCACCTCACCCTCCCTGCGATACAGGCGACCCTGACCCGATTCGACCCCCGGCTCAAGCTGGAGACCAGGATAGTCAGGGAGAGCGCTGAGGAGCTCTGCCTGGAGAGGATCTACCTCGAAAAGCCCTAAATCACAAACAGCGGTCAATTAGTCAAGCCAATCTGTGGAAAATCCTAAACGTACACGGCACGACTAATCTACCATGTCAGTCAAGAGTGGGGAGCCCCCTCTCAAAGGAGTCCGCGTCCTGGACCTCAGCCGTGTCCTGGCGGGCCCGTTCTGCACGATGACCCTCGCAGACCTAGGGGCCGAGATTATCAAGGTCGAGATACCCGGGAGGGGAGACGACACACGGGCACTCCCACCGTTCATCAACGGCGTGAGCAGCTACTTCCTCTCCATAAACCGGGGCAAGAAAAGCGTGACATTCAACCTGAGGACCAAGGAGGCTCAGGAGGCCCTTTATAAGATAGCCGAAAACTGTGACGTGCTCCTGGAGAACTTCAGGCCCGGGGTCACGGCCCGGCTCGGAGTCGACTACGAGACCCTGCGGAAGGTGAACCCACGGCTCATCTACTGCAGTATCTCCAGCTTCGGCCAGACGGGCCCCTACGCCTCCTGGCCGGGATACGACCTCATAATCCAGGGGATGGGGGGCCTCATGGGCATCACAGGTGAACCCGGCTCACCCCCGGTCCGCATAGGAGTGGCTATAACCGACATCGGGGCCGGGATGTACGCGACGATAGCGATCCTCGCCGCCCTAAGGGCGAGGGAGGCCACGGGGGAGGGCCAGCACCTGGACGTGTCGATGCTGGACGGCTCCATCTCGTGGATGACATACATGGCGGGTAACTACTTCGCAACCGGGAAGGTCCCCCCAAGGATGGGGTCTGCACACCCCAGCATCGTCCCGTACCAGGCGTTCGTCGCCGGCGATGGTAAGGGGGTCCTCATCGCGGCTGGGAACGACAGGCTATGGAGCCTCCTGTGCCAGGGGATGGACCTGGAGGAGCTCAAGGACGATCCCAGATACGTCACCTCAGACGACAGGGTCAAGAACAGGGACGCCCTGATCCACAGGGACGCCCTGATCCCCCTCCTCCAGAACGAGTTCGCCAAAGCCCCGAGAGACGAATGGCTGGAGAGGCTGAGGGGCGTCGGATTCCCCTGCGCGCCCGTCTACACGCTGGACGAGATGTTCTCCGACTCCCAGGTCCTACACAGGGGGATGGTGGCCGAGATGGAGCACCCCGTGGCGGGAACTATCAAGCAGATAGGTCCAGCCCTCAAGCTCTCTGGGACCCCGTGTGCCCTGACGACCCCCCCGCCCCAACTGGGAGAGCACACAGAGGAAGTCCTGAAGACCGTGGCGTGCCTCTCCGATGCGGAGATCGAGGTCCTCAGGAAAGCCGAGGCCATATGAGGCGGAGGAAGAGATTACCAGGGGAGGTTGGCTCCTCAAGGAGGAGAGTCCAAGAAGAAGCTAGAGGAGGTACGGAGCCGCCGCCTCACCTGGAGGGACAGGCATCCGCCCTGGTGCTGAGACACGCCTCTGAGAAGCTCCCCAAGGATAGACGTGTCCTGTAGACTATATGGCGAATATTCTCGTCTCTATCTTTCGGGTGGAATAATGCAAAAGATTGTTTTAACAAGTAGGATCTGTTCTCGAGGTTCTCAGGTTTCCTTGTCGGTACCTATCCCTTTTTCAGGATTATTGAGATGGTGCTCACGTTCCTGGCTTGACCTCCCATACCCTCGAGCTCCTCGGTCCCGATCTCGATGTTCTCGACGGCTAGGTCCTCCATGAACCTGCTCCTAGTTACCTCGGCCACGTCAACTGCTGTGCTTATGGCTCGGCCCCTCGCCTTAAGCGTAACCGTGCCACTGTTGCCCTGGAAAGAGCTCAGAACTGCCAAGCAGTAGTTCATGACTGGCTTATTCCCGATGTAGACTACATTGCTGTCAGACATTGCATCCGTAAAGAACCAAAATGGATACAAAAGGGTTTGGGTGAATGCCTAACTTACTATATATATTCTAATAAACCGGGGAAAAAAAGCCCATTCTAACCTGATCTCGAGGCTCCGTTGGAGTATGGTAACCCTTATATGGAACACGGCAAGTCTTTCGCTCGCCAATCAAGAGTAGAGCAATATGTCTACATATGACGAAAAGGATGCTGAGCCAGTAAAGGTTGGAGAGCTTAACTCCTACTCGAGGAAAGTGTACACCACCGTCAAGGTCATCTCTAAGACCGAGGAGAGGGAGGTCACCTCCCGAAGCGACATGTCCACGCACAGGGTCGCTGAGGCTCTGGTGGGAGACGAGACGGGTACTATCTACATGACCCTCTGGGACAACGTGCTGGACGAGGTCCAGGACGACATGGTGCTGGACGTCAAGGATGCCTATGTGAATCTCTTCAAGGGCTCCATGCGCCTGAACTTGGGCCGCTATGGAAGCTATGAAGTGATCGACGAGGCCCCCTTCGACGACGTGAACCTTGAGAACAACCTTTCGAGCAAGGTGTTCGAGCAGCAGAGGGGTTACGGCCGCGGCAGGGACCGTGGCGGCAGAGACAGGAGAAGATACTAGGTTTAGTATTATCTACGCTGTTACCTATTTCCTTGTTTTTTCTTTTCTGGGTGGGTTAGTCGGTTCTCTGTTGGGTGTCTCTGTGGGGGGCCTCTTATTTTACGTGGGGTATTCCGAGTTCTTTTGCTTTCTTTATCCATGAGGGGACTGGGGGGACGAGCCGGTCCTCAGGCTGTACCTTGAGGAGGGTGAATGTGGGCTCGTCGAGGTTGAGGGCCTCTTTGAGGGTGGGGCCGAGCTGGGTGGGGTCGTCGGCGGTGTATGTGGCGAGGCCGAATCCGTCGGCGATCTTTGTGTAGTCGATGGGCTTGAAGTTGGTGGCGAAGTCGGAGTACTCCGAGCCGTGGCTGAAGCTGACGGCGGCCTTGATCCAGCCGTAGCTCCCGTTGTCGTAGAGGACGATGTTGTTGTTTCCGCCGACTCTGCTGACGGTCTCCAGCTCTGCGGCAGTGAATCCGAAGCTGCCGTCACCGACGAGGGTGACGATGCAGCTTTCGGGGCGGGCGAATCGGGCGCCGATGGAGGCGGGGATGGCGTAGCCGAGGGCGCCCATGGCGTAGTTGAACAGGACGCTGCGTCCGCTCCTTGTTGTCCTGTAGTGGGTGGATGTGTAGATTGCGGAGACGCCGACGTCTGCGACTATGACGTGGCCGTCTGGGGCGTTGGCCTCCAGCTCTCTGATGAATCTGAGGGGGTGGATGGGGGTCTCGTCTGAGCGCTTGATCTCGTCGATGTACGCCGCGTACTCCCGCTCCTCCTCCCTGATGGCCTTGATCCGGGGGGGCTCGTCGGCGCCGGCCGCTCTCGGGGAGGAGGTCTCGATCATCCTCCTGAGGGTGGCCATGGCGTCGCCGATCATGGCGACCTGGGTGGGGTAGCTGTTCCCGATCTCGGCCTCGCTGACGTCGATCTGGATGATCTTGGCCTTGGTGTCGGGGGGTGGGATGGTCCACTTGTCGGTGGAGGCGGAGTCGGTGCTGCAGCCTATGTAGAGTATCACGTCCGCCTCGGAGACCACCCTGTTGGAGAGGGCGGTGCCGCCCCGTGCCCCGGTGACGCCGATGGAGAGGGGATGGATCTCGGGGATGCTGCCCTTGGCGCTTATGGTGGTGCCCACGGGGATGTCGTAGAGCTCGGCGAGGGTCTGGACCTCGTCCCAGGCCTGGCTCCAGAGGACCCCCTGGCCGCAGACGATGACCGGGCGCTTGGCCTGGCCCAGGAGCCTGACGGCCTCCCGTATCTTGTCCTCCTGGGCGGTGGGCCTGTGGCCCGGGTACCTGGCGAAGTCGGGCTGGATGTTGAGGTCGGGGTCGTCGATCTCCGACCCTAGGACGTCCATGGGGAGCCTGATGTGGACGGGGCCGGGCCTACCCGTCGTGGCTAGCCTGAATGCCCGGCGGATGGCGTGGGGGATCTCGGAGGGGTCCGTGATGGTGGTGGTCTCCTTGGTGACGCCCCTGAATAGGGCGGTCTGGTCGATGCCTGTGAGCATGTTCCGCCTCTCCAGGTGGAGGGGGATGTCGGAGGTGAGGGCGATCATGGGGATGGATGCCTTGTACGCCTCGGCGATGCCGGGGAGCATGTGGGTGGCCCCGACGCTGGGGCCCTCGCAGATCCCGGGCTTGTAGCTGAGCTTGGCGTATCCGTCTGCCATGAATACGGAGCTGCGCTCGTCGCGGGCGAGGACGTGCATTATCTCCGGGTAGTCGTGCCACTCTTTGTAGAGGCTGAGGGTTGTCTCCCCAGGGAGGCCGAATACGTGGCTGACGTCGTAGCCCTTGAGCATCTCGAGGATTGCCTTGGAGGCGTTCACTTCTGGCACCTACATTCTTCCCAGTAGTTGCGCTGTGATATTAAGCCCTTCGCGGGGGCTTCGCCTCATCCGGTTTTCCGGGTCAGGTATATGGATGCCAGGAGGATGAGGGCCAGCCAGATGGCTAGGTCGATGGTCATGGCTACGAGGTTTATCTCCCAAGTGTCGGCGGGGCCCGCGATGGTGGAGAGGGTGTGGATCCCCCATGTCAGGGGGAGGCCGTGTTTCACGTGGACGAAGTCGGGCCAGTTGTAGTGGGTTCCCCATGTGACTGCCATTATTGTGATGCCTGCTATGATGGCCTGGATGATGATGGCTCTGTTGCGACGGTCCATACGTAGGACTGGCGTTGGCTGGATTTAGCTCGTTCCCTTGTGCCTATGGTGTGGCGTTGAAGTGGTCGTATGCGGTCTTGGAGACCTCTGAGATGGCGTCGATGGTCCTCTGCTTCCTGACGTCGTCGGTTGGGATGTACTTGGTCATGACGGAGATGATGTAGGGGCTCTCTGGGTGGTAGACGAGGGCGATGTCGCAGTAGGAGTTCCTCATGTTTCCGTACTTGCTGGCGATCTCCAGGTCGTTGGGGAGGAGCCTGTTGATGGCGGTGGTCTTGGGCTTCTTTAGGACTGCGAGGGTCTGCTCGGCGACCCACGGGTCCAGCCCCTCGCCGGTGTGGAGGGTCTCCATTAGGCTGGTGAACTCGTTTGGTGTCGAGTGGTTCTCCTTCCCCTGCTTGATGGCCTCGTAGTCCTGCATCTTCCTGCGGAGCCTTGTAGCGCTGAGGCTTAGCCCCTCCATGGTGGCGTTGACGTCGTCCATGTCCGCGATGTCGATGAGGATGTTCGTGGCGGTGTTGTCGCTGACTGTGATCATCAGCGTGGCGAGGTCCCTGATGGTGAGGGTGACGTCCCCCAGCTCCTTGATGACCCCCGTGCCGCCGACCTTGATGTCGTCGTGGACGGTGACCGAGTCGTCGAGGTTCAGGGTTCCCGCCTTGGCCTTCTTGTGGAGCTCTATGAGGATGGGTATCTTGATTGAGCTGGCGGCCAGAAATCGCTCGTCCCCGTTCACGGAGACGGAGTTCCCCGTGGTGAGGTCCTTTATCGAGACCCCCATGACCCCGTCGAATTCTTCTGCCGCCCACTCGATGCTCCCTGAGAGCTTCTGCCATAGGATGGCGTCCATGGTGATCCATCTGACGGTTCTTGTCTTGAGGTTTGCGCTCCAGCGTCTGTTATTCACCTGAATTAATGGCTTAGCACCGTGTTTTTGGTATGAATGGAGTCCAGGAGGAGGGTTTTTCAGGTTGCTTACACCGATCGGAGTGTTCTTTCACCTCAGACGCTATGACCCCCCCCTCCCCCCTACCCATAGGCTTATAGTGTGTTTTTCTCCTTCTTTTCGTGGAAGGGGTCCTTGAATCGGTTAACTGAGATATTTTTTCGTAGTAAAAATTATTCAAGTAGATGTTTCAGGTGTAGGAATATAATTTGACCCGCGCGCGCAAAGGCCCCCATACATAGTGAATCCCTCTGTTTTACTTACGGGCGCGGAGGATGTTGTGAGAGTGTATGCGCGCGCAGATATTACATTTAAATTAAGTATATCATTTTTCACTTCGCGCGTGAGAGAGACGATAACAACATACGTTTTTTAATTTATTTGTGCGGTTCTTAGAAGTTTCGTCGGATGCACACCGAGAATTACACCGCTTTCAGTATGTATACGCATTAGATAATCTGGCCTATAATCTGGCCACTGCCTGCCTGGCGCTGCCAATATCCAAACCTCTCCATCACGAAAAGACATCCAAACATTCTCTTGAGTGACAAGTTTATAGCGATTATATATTTGAATAAAATTTCGAATCTTGAAATATTCCACAGCAATCAGTACAGCTTCTTTCTCGGTTATCTTGCCATCTTTGGCATACTTCCTTCCGATATAAAGGCGTAAAAACGTCGTCCCTCCGAAGTGAACTATGAAAAATATTGCGAGTGCAATCATGAAGAAAAGGAACGCATCAAATTGTCCCATTTTTTTCTTCATTACAAATTAATAATAAACCTTGATACTTATACATCCATCGTGCACGCTCGGTAACTATCGTTGCAGTGCGTATTAATGTATTTGAATAAGCCACGCTTTTCCCGTAAAATGTGATTCCAGGATGACACCAGTTTCAGCATGAATGACAATAACATATTCACGTTGGCCAACTAATCCCATTATATTACCGTCAGTCTTTAGTATCCAAACGTCCCCTTCGCGAACGATGTCCTTCCAATAATATTGGTTACATATAATGTGGTATCGACGCCACAGTTGAAAGAAATTGCGAATGTTGCCATAACCTCTAGCTATTAGGACAGCCTCTGATTCTGATATTTCACCGTTTCTAGAATATTTCCACCCGATGCTTGAGCGTAATAATATCACGCCCCCAAAGTGGAGAATGAAAATAATAGCTGTAACAATCATGAAGAAAAGGAATACATTGAATAATCCTACATTTTTCTTCATTACAAATTAATAGTTAGTCCCTGATATAAAAAACGAATAATACCCCTGCTTACAAATCCATGCCCGCAACATATGTATTGGCTACAGGTGGACCCTACAGAATAATCCGACATCCAATGTATGTCGGGGACCTTTTATACACCGTTTTTCTGTTTATGGCCACTGGCTGGTGGGTACTCGGAATTTCTGCCTTAGGATGGATTACACTTCCACGACAAGCTTCAGAAGAAGAAAAGACACTAAAAGCTAGATTCGGAGTCATCTATGAAGAATATACTGAGCAAACTGGAAGATTTCTACCGAAAATCCAGAAATAATGAATCACTTGTGTGCGCGATATTTCCCCACTCAAAGCGTGTTGTCTTTGGTTTATATATAGTGAAATCAGTGAATGGTGGACGGCGTGCGCGACCAGATTCAGTGAATGGTGGACGGCGTGCGCGACCAGATGACATGCGCTCGCATAGTAACTTGATAAAATCTAAACGTATCAATGCTAATAGTCATATGGCGTCGAATAATGAAATTTGGAATATATGCACCAAATTTTGGTAATACGTTTGGAAACCCCAAACTTATAACTACGTTAGCTATAGAAGCCGAAAAATCCGGATGGGATGGATTCTTCCTATGGGATCATATCATTAACACAGAAGGTTTCCCAGACACCGTTGATCCCTTCATCGCCTTGACCAGTGTAGCTGAGAACACTGAAAATATCCATATTGGAACTTCGGTAACCCCTGTGACAAGAAGAAGACCGTGGAAACTGGCCAGAGAGACGGTGACCCTGGACATACTCTCAGAAGGGCGTTTAATACTTGGAATAGGATTAGGAGGTCCCAGCGAATTTTCTTTAATGAATGAGGAGACAGACCTGAGAATATTGGCAGAGATGGCTGACGAACACCAAGAGATTCTTAATGGCTTATGGAGTGGAGAGGATTTCAGCTACGCGGGTAAATACTACAAGATTGATAAAGTAAAATTTCTTCCAAGACCTGTCCAGAGACCCCGGATAAAAATATGGGGTGCAGGTACTTGGCCCAAAAAAGGACCCTTTAGAAGGGCAGCCAAATTGGATGGAGTGATCCCACTAAGTGTAAACTATACTAATCCATTAAAGCCTGATGATTATCGGAATATGATTGAGTATATGAAGAAGCATGGTTTACGTCATCCATACGACGTCGTGGAAATAAGCTTCGATGCTACTAAAAGCGATGATAAAAAAAGGGCCATTCAGGATTTTCAAGATGCGGGAGTTAATTGGTGGTTGGAGTTAGTTAGTGACTGGAATGGAAGTTATGATAAAATTAAAGACGTCATCATGCAGGGTCCCTCCCAAATCTGAATTTATATACAAAATATACTCGACAGATGTCCAATGTTTCAAACATGGAAGCTGCCAGAAAAACAGCAAGAATTAAAATTTGTGTGTGGGGATGAACTTTAACCTCTCCCCTTCATTGGTATTTGGGAACGATGAAAAGGACATCCTTGTGTACAGGGACAGGAAATGGGTGATTTCTGAGGAAGCTAAGAAGCATCTTTCCTCGTTATAGCTAGCAGGTCATTTTTCAGATTGATATTATTTTCTGGGTTGTGCTCGCGTAAAAAGGGAGAAAAAAACTTTAAGAAAACGTTTGAAATTTGTCAGAAGTAAGGAGTTCGATACGTTTACGCTTCTGTAAACTCACTCGTCGTCCTCATCAGGATAGTCTGTGTCGTCGTCGTCACGATCAGAGTCCGAGCATTCGATGCATAACTTCTCGGCCTGGTCGCCACAGAATTCGCAGAACCTTGTACCGCAGACCTTACACTTGACAATTACTGGCTCTTCCTCGCCACAGATCTCGCATACAGACATTGCTGGTCACTTCTTTCCTCTGCGCTTGGCACTACTCTGCGGCTGAGCTTTCTGCTTCGTTTTTCCTTTCTTACCTTTTGGTATGATGTTCACCTTCAGCGAGTGTCAGTGAAGTCGTCACTCCAATCCCCTGTCTCGTCATCAAGACAGAAGAGACATATCTTCTCGGCTTTATCGCCGCATTCCTCACAGAAGCGGTCTCCACATATCTTACATCTCGCGAGTACATCTCGCGAGATTGGTAGACTCCATTCCGCATACTGCACATGTTGGCATGTCAATCACCTTTTCCATCTTGCTTGTAAGCGTCCAATCAAGACATTTTATGTAGAATTAACTAGTTCGTTGCGTGGAACGCATAATAATAATGTTTTATTTTTTTTACAGATGCTTTCTTAGAGAAGTTTCCTTATATTCTCAGTAAAAAACTACAATATTTAACGAATGTGCATTTTTAGTATAAAAAAGGGCTGTCTTGACTCTTGAATATCAATAACGAGTAAACAGAACGTTTTTTCTTTTTTCGCTCTTGTGCCTGCATATAGAAATAAAGCGAGTAAGATAGGATGAAGTCCAAAAAATGGATACTCGATATTGAAAAATGTATAGGGGTAGATGACAATATACGGGAATCCTATGAGGGTTGGTTAAACGGTGAATACGTCCACATGGTGTTCACAGAGAAAAGGATCATCATAGTCGAGGAACCAGGCTTTGGGGTCCAGAAAACAAAAGTCTCCCTGAATCTACCCTACGGTAGAATTAAGAAGGTTACACTAGAAAAGCCAGATATCATCTTCTCAACTGGCCTCGCTTTCACCGACTACGGTGACTTCAAGAGGGTCTTCATCTCTGAAACTGAGTCTGCTCAAGAAATTGAGAAGAAATTAAGACTACTTATTCAACGCTCTGTGCCATCTCTATCCATAATACACGCCCCCAATCCGTGATCAGTCGATGCCCCGGACCGTATAATGTTCGGAGTGTGCACGAATCCCATAGAATGGATATCTTCCAAGGTCACCTCAGGAGACAATAAAAACGCATTCGTTTTTGATGTTGTTACAGACCTGGAAAAGGGAGAGGTAGCTACCAGACCTTCTCGAGCAGGCTGACCGCGTTGCCACCGATCACCTTGGAGACCTCCCCATCCGAGTAGCCGTGTTTTATCATCCACCTGGCGACGTTGATGAACTCGCTGGGGTTCTCAAGCCCCTTGACGTAGCCAGGGTCCTCAGCGTCTGGAGGTGCCTGGGGGCCGGTTCTCCTCTCCATCCCGGACCGCCAGTGGTGGCCTAGGGGCCTCGAGAACCAGTACTTGTAGAGTCCTGGGTGGTCGCCGTAGAGGGTGTCTGGGCCGCAT
>WOR8_10008167_pt1 | contig 11856 bp, 9 predicted proteins | sample DeeMarSeWOR38_10_FD_19890 | JGI IMG/M metagenome (IMG submission 19890) | reverse complement strand
TCGCTGGCATAGAGAGTCTTGATGTCGGGGATCCACACCATGGTGTTGTATCTCATGTCTCCCATGACTTTCGTCATGATTTCAAGCCGATGTCCCTCCAGTTCGAAGGCGTTCTCCTCCAGGGCTGTTGCCACTACCGTTTCCCTGCACGTGTTGTGGGCGCCGATAATGCCTTCCCAGTGTTCGATTTTGCCGAAAAACTGTTTGTTGATTATCTGGGCTTCCGAAGGTACGGCTACCACTTTTGCATTCGGACCGGATGTGCATGGGAAAGGTAAATGGTCGTGAGGTTCTTGCCCGTTTCCAGGATTTCTACAATGACCCGGTGGGCGTTCGATAGGGTCCACTGTGCATCCAGGAGAACGCAATCCTTTTCCCCCATTACGATTACGGATGCGACGGCAAATCCGTATTCGTCACTGAAGAACGTTTTGGTTGACAATGGGCTCGTCCCGCTGGCGGTAAGTCTGATCTCCATTTAAGTATCCTCCAATATAGATTCAGGCTGAGTTTAACACCCTGTGTTTTAAATATTGTAAAAAGAATTGCCTGATTCGACCGCTTCTCTTTTCTCGACCATACAGGATCGAGCCGACCCTTCTTTTCATATCTGTTGTGGAACGACCCGGATATTCCTGGCAGGGCCATAGAGCATTAGCTTATCATAGTCCTTGAATATCTCTAGGATTATGATCAGGGAAAATGGAAATCTTGCTACTTTCTACAGCTTGGGAGCAGAAAAAGTCGACAAAATCTTCCTCTAGGGCCTTTTTACAGGAATCAAAATTACTTATGTCTTTATTTCTCAATAAAATAGCTTGGTCCATCCCCGATGACGAGGATGGCAGTTTTTCAAAACAATATGTATAAGGAGAATGGATATGAGGCTGAAGGATAAGGTAGCGGTGATTACGGGCGCAGCCCGGGGACTCGGAGCTGCTTTCGCAGTAGGTTTTGGGAAAGAAGGAGCGAATGTCGTTATAGGTGACATCAGAGATGGAGCCAAGACGGTGTCTGCTGTCGAGGAGGCGGGAGGTAAAGCTGTTTATGTGAAAATGGATGTTACGGATCAGGATCAGTGTAATGCACTGGCCAAAGCGGCAGTAGACCGATTCGGTTCCATCGATATCCTGATGAATAATGCAGGAATTCTAGTGACCATCAAACCTTTCATGGAGGTGACAACGGAAGAGTGGATGCAGATAATGGCTGCCAATACCCTGGGTCCCTTTCACTGTACGAAGGCGGTTTTTCCCTACATGAAAGAAAGGGGGGGCAAGATCATCAATATTGCCTCAGCAACGATCTTTGAGGGAGTGCCGGGATTGCCCCATTACATTTCATCCAAAGGGGCTGTCATGGCATTTACCCGCGGAATGGCCCGGGAACTGGGTGACTACAATATAAATGTAAATGCTATAGCGCCGGGCTTCACCCATTCGGAAGGCGGTGATGAATTCGACAGGAACAAGAAATTCCCGGATGTTCCTCTCGATGAAATACAGCTGCCGCTGCGATGCATCAAAAGGCCGACCTATCCGGAAGATCTTGTAGGAACTGCCCTTTACTTGGCCAGTGACGACAGCGCCCTGATTACGGGACAGCTCATTGTTCACGATGGCGGATTGTCTCTTCATTAATGGAGAGTATTCATGTGAAGAGACTTTCTGTTCAGGGTTCTCGGTTTCCCGTTGAAAGCCATGAACGGGGAATCCTGAACCGGCAGAAATGCGCGCTAAATAAACTGACTGATTTCAAAACTGTCAGGCTGAACTTCAGTGATCCGGATTTTCTTGAGACCCTGAAGTTCTATATCAAGCCACTCATCCGCTATGTTGTTGGTTTGGGCAACGGCTTTCAGCCAGGATAGTTCGTTTACATGAAGCTCTTTATCTATGAGGGCCAGTTTGAGGGCATCGCGTAAGAAGCATTTCGCAATGACTTCGCAGAAGCGTTCATCAAAATCCAGCATTTTCCCGAACTGCAGCATTAAAGCACGCTCTTTCGGGTCGATAATCCGGTCTCTTCCTACGAGGACGAGCAATCCTCTGTAGTATCTACCTTTGTCCATCAAAGATGCTTTCATAAATAAAATCCTGCTCCTCCGGTCCGGGCTAAGGGAACCACAATTCAGATCGGCTTTGTAATCAAAATGTCGAACGCATCCCATACGCGACGCTCCTTTTCATAAGGAGCGTTTTCGAGACGGCACGCCCTACCCAGAAGCATTGTAGTTCTGTTTTCCCCATAGGGTTCCCATTTGCCAAGGCTCTCGCAGCTTGGATTTCCCGTTCGGGCAAACGCAACCCATGCATCCTGGATTTTTCGGGACAGTGTATCGGCATCGGGTCCTGAGCCACAGAAGGAATTGTCGTGATTGCCAAACACAAACCCGATTTCCAATGCGTGGCATGCACCCAAAACCCCGTCCAATACAGGCGATTTCCAGTTGAATAGGTAGTTAAATACGGGTTGATGGTTGCTTTGTTGTGCTGCAACCAGGTTGAGTGCGGGGATGCGGAACATATAATCGCCTAGAACTGCTTCCAGTATCTCGGCGGGGTTTGTGGAGTCATCCCGTGCTTTTCTCGCTTCTATGTATTCTGCAAGCACGGCGGGTACATGTTCCGGAGGAATCAAATCCTCCATGCGCTGAATCATCCGGGATTCGTCTATATAGCGAAGGCTGGGATCCATTAAACTGAACAGCTTGAATTCTTCAAGGTTTGTTCCGATCAGTGTGTGTAAGCCGGCCGCACTCCCGTTTTTGATTGCATTTATTGGTATTTCCGGCATTACGATTCCGTCCACGACCGGCTGAAAGGGAGTGATTCTGTTATCCCTGTCATGCATGATGATTCCCAGCTTCTGCTGGGCGGATAGAATTTGTGCCGTGGAGAGGGCGCGGATCTCATCAGTGGAATCGGAAGACAACCCCAGGATGCCCAGGAACTGTTCAGTCGATGCAACGCTTTCGTCCAGGGAACCGACCGTGTTTGCCGCCCCGCTTTGCAGGATGCATTTGTGAAACCTGCCCGGCGCCGCAGGCATTGCCATAAGGCACCCGATACTCATTCCACCGGCGGATTCTCCAAAAAGAGTAATGTTATCCGGATCACCGCCGAAGTTTTGGATATTTTTTTGAACCCAGTCGACGGCCGCAATCTGGTCGAGAAGCCCTTCGCTGCCGGTAGCCGGAATTTTCCCTCCGGTGATTTCCTTCAGATTCATGAATCCCAACGCGCCCAGGCGATAGTTGATGCTGACGAGGACAATATCCCCATTCGAGACCAGAGTATTTGACCGAAACATTTCCTGGGATCCCGATCCAATAATAAAAGCTCCGCCATGAATCCATACCATGACAGGGCGTCGGGCATGATCGTTACCAGGGGTCCAGATATTCAGGAAAAGACAGTTTTCGTCCTGCGGTTCGTTCATCAAGAGCTTTGACGGCATTGCGGGCGCCGGCATTTCATTCTGGGGCGAGATGCTGCCGTATTCTTTGGCAGGCCGTATTCCTTCCCACGGCCTGGCCGGCAGCGGCGGAAGCCACCGGTTGTCGCCCACAGGCGGTTCCGCATACGGAATTCCTTTAAACGCATACTGGCCGTTTTCGTAAATACCTTCGACTTTTCCCTGCAGGGTGTCTGCGAGAATCGTACTGTTGTCGGTCATCTATCCTTTCCTTTCAAGGACAGGTACAGCGATGCGTTTCTTCTACCGGCCTCTATTTCGGAATATCTATAGTTTTACGTTGGCTTTATAGGAACACATATCTCCCCGATGGTAGATGTGTGTCAGGGTCGCCGGCCGGTTTTTAGAATCGAAAAAGACGTTCTCTATAAAGAATAGAGGACTCCCGAATTCGGTTTTCAAAACCTTGGAGAGATCAATATCCGTGATAGCCGCCCGGATACTCTCTTCCATTCTGGTCAGTTTGAGCTTGGATGCCTGTTCGAACAGCTCGAGAAATAAATTGGTTTCGACTTTCTTTCGGGTTATTCCTTTGCACAGGCGGGCCTCACCATAATGCAGGTAGTAGCCGATAGGAACACCCGCATACCTGCGGATTTTCTTCACGCAAAATACACGTTGTTTTTTATTTAATGAAAGCATTTTTCGCACATGGGTGGGACAGGATCCGACTGTCAGGTCGAGCACCTCCGATCCCAGGAGTTCTTTCTCGAGAGAATCGATAAAACGACGAAAGGTTCCGCCCAGTTCAAACGTAATCACTTCCGAGCCCGGTTTGCTGACCGTGGTGCCGATGCCGCGCCTGCGCAGGATATAGCCCTGCCGCGCCAGGATTTCCAGCGCTTTCCTTACGGTTATGGCGCTGACATTGAATTCTTTTTCCAACTGCTCGGAGGACGGGAGAGTTTCACCATGACCGTATTCATCCGCAAGGATTCTTCTTCGTATGGTTGCGGCGACCTGTATATAAAAAGGAATGTTCATTGGAAGCCTTTCCCGGGCTATCATGGATCCGGATCTACATTCATGAAGTAAAACTCTTTGACTATAATTCCTAAATGTATACTAATATACATTTAATGGGCAACTACTTATTAGGATTTTATTTGAACGGCAAAGGAGATGACAATGGGTCTTGGAACTAAGTTTGTCTGTGTGATGCTTCCGGTTCTGACCGGTTTTTGCCTTGCAGCCTGCAGCCGGTCGCCGGATGATGCCGAAAGGGGAAAGATCGATGACATGATTGCCAAAATGACCTTGGAAGAAAAAGCCGGCCTGGTTGTAGGCACCGGTATGAACATTCCCGGTGCGGATGAGAACGCCCCGGTGACCCTGACGGACAAGCTTGTTCCCGGTGCCGCCGGAGCGATTTCAGATTTATCCCGTCTGGGGATTACGCCGATGGTGCTGGCTGATGGGCCGGCAGGCTTGAGGATCAGTCCCACCCGTTCCGATGAGGCGGCGACCTATTATTGTACGGCTTTCCCCATTGCAACCCTGCTGGCTTCAAGCTGGGACGCCGAATTGGTGCAACTGGTAGGGGAGGCCGTAGGGAAGGAAGTGCTTGAGTACGGCGTAGACATATTACTCGCTCCTGCATTGAACCTTCACCGCAATCCCCTGTGCGGAAGGAATTTTGAATATTACTCCGAGGATCCGCTTTTAACGGGGAAAATGGCTGCGGCGATGGTTCGTGGCGTGCAGTCGCAGAATGTCGGTACAACGATCAAGCATTTTGCTGCCAACAACCAGGAAACAAACCGGTTTACGGTCGATACGATTGTCAGTGAAAGGGCTCTGCGCGAAATATACCTGGAAGGTTTCCGCATAGCCGTACAAGAGGCGCAGCCCTGGGCCGTCATGTCGTCCTACAACAAGATAAACGGGACGTATGCCAGCCAGAGCTATGATCTTCTGACCAGGGTATTGCGGGAAGACTGGGGTTTTCAGGGTTTCGTCATGACCGACTGGCTGGGAGGGGATGATTCCATTGCCCAGATGGAAGCGGGGAACGATCTGCTTATGCCGGGAAATCCTACACAGCGTGAGAATATTATTGCTGCGGTAAATGAAGGACGGCTTGATGAAGGCGTTCTGGACCGGAATGTTGCACGGATTCTTCATATCCTGGTCAAGAGTCCCCGGTACAATCAGCATCCCTATTCCAACGAGCCGGATCTCGAAACGCATGCCAGGATAGCGCGCCGGGCTGCGGCGGAGGGAATGGTTCTGCTTAAAAACCGGGAAGCGGCCCTTCCATTTGCGGCAGGTGTTAAAACAGTGGCTGTTTTCGGAAATACATCCTACAAAATTATCACGGGCGGGACCGGGAGCGGTGACGTCAATGAAGCATACAGTGTTGCGTTGATAGAGGGGCTGGAAAATGCGGGGTATTCCGTGCACGGCTTTCTGAAGGAAGCCTATGTTGCCTACATAGAGGATGCTGAGGCAAAGCAGAGTGTTGGAGATGATCCGCTTGCCCGGTTTATGCCGCGGCAGCGGATCGAGGAGATGGAGGTTCAGGCCGGACTTGCGAAAAAAGCGGCAATTGAAACGGATATTGCCCTGATCACAATCGGAAGAAATTCCGGTGAATTCGTAGATCGGGAGGAGGAAGCCGACTTCTATCTGACCGACGAGGAAAAAAGCCTGATCCGGACCGTTTCCGGGGTGTTTCAGCAAGAGGGCAAAACGGCTGTGGTTGTTTTGAATATCGGTGGCGTGATAGAAACGGCAAGCTGGAGAGACGATCCGGATGCCATCCTGCTTGCCTGGCAGCCGGGGCAGGAGGCCGGGAATTCCATCGTCGACGTTCTCAGCGGAAAGGTGAATCCTTCCGGCAAGCTTACCGATTCGTTTCCCCTGTCTTATGCAGATGTGCCGTCAGCCTCAAATTTCCCGGGAGCGGTATTGGGATCGGATGAACCTTCTACCGGCGACAGCGGACGTGACGGATTCGGATTGGCCAATAACAGGGCCGAGGTTGTGTACGAAGAGGATATTTATGTCGGCTACCGCTATTACGACAGCTTTGATAAAAAAGTGGCTTATGAATTCGGCTATGGCCTCTCTTTCACTCAGTTCGAGTATGCGAATCTGAAACTCGGTTCTGAAGAATTCAAGGATACAATTACATTTTCTGTTGATGTCAAAAATGTCGGACCGGTTGCCGGAAAGGAAGTGGTTCAGGTGTATCTTAGCGCGCCGGCCGAGAAACTGAACAAACCGCGAGCGGAGCTTGTGGCTTTTACAAAAACCGGTTTGCTGGAGACGGGGCAGAGCCAGACACTGAACTTTGAATTGAGCGCGCGTGATCTCGCTTCCTTTGTAACGGCCGAATCGAGCTGGATCGCCGAAGCGGGGCAATATGAAGTGAAAATCGGCGCCTCATCCAGGGACATCAGGCTTTCTGCTCCATTCTCCCTGTCAAAGGATATCGTTGTTAAGAAGGTGAACAGGGCTCTATCCCCCCAGCGTGAGATTAACAAGATGGGCCTATAAACCTGACACAACGAGTTAAATCGTAGGGGCGAACCTTCCGGCTTCGCCCCTAGCCGAAGCTTTGCTTCGGCCGGGCTACGCCGGACAAGTTGGTGTTCGCCCGTCGATTCGCACAGTCGGAATTGAGGTTAATGTAGACGCGAACCTTGTGTTCGCCCCATTTGAGGAGAAGCACGCCCCCTTCTTATCTTAATCCCGTCTCCGACAACACTTCTTTCCAGAAAGCGAATTTTTCGGCTGCGGCTATCGGAAGAGGCCCCATCCGGGTGCCGAGCTGCATCGTTGTCGCCTCGGAAGCATTGAACGGCTGCCATACAGGCAGGTCGGGACTGTTTGGGTCACCAGTTTTGGCAAAGTTGGTCCAGTAGGAGGACATTTGATCCGCTATGGTGTGGTCTATGGCTTCCCACCGCCGGTCCAGCAGATGAAGGTTGTTGAACATGTAGGGAAGTTCACCGGAATGAAAGGCCCCGAATTCCGGGTGCTCCGGCCATGGGATGGATCGATCGAAGTAATAGGTATATACGGTATTGCTTGTCTCCGTCTGTTCCGTTGCCCATAAGTACAGGGAAACGCGCGCCCTGTCCCGCCCGATGTTTTTACGCAGAGCGGGAATAGACGAATCGGATGTTGCAGGGTACAAAGAGAGAAATGTATCCGCCATTTCCCCATAGCGTTGACGGGCTTCTTTTTCGTAGGCGGAGACGGTCGATTCGGGCGGCGATTCCATGCTCCCGCCGATTCCCATGTCATCGGCCGTGAATCCGTTCATGACCGGAACCTGTGTCTCAGCCTGGTAATTTGCCGGAAGGAACCAGTTGTCCCGGATGGGGCCGAAGCGTGTTCCCTGCGGGACTTCCAGCAATGCTTCCGGTGGCATGGCACGAAACTCCGACAGTGAGACGGCATTTTTGGCTTTGGCAAACCGTAAACCGGCCTGCTCGGCTTCTTCCAATGACGTACCGCCGCTTAAAGTGTTCGCTGAAAATAAGCCCGGGCCGCTCTGGATGATTGCACGGCTGAAGAGTCCTTCCGCAAGAGGGGACTGCATCAGCATGGCAGCCGACATGGCGCCGGCCGACTGGCCGAAGATGGTGACATTGTCGGGATTTCCGCCGAAAGCGGATATGTTGTTGTGTATCCACCACAGAGCCGCTACCTGGTCCAAAAGGCCGTAATTGCCGGAAGTGCGATGGTCGGATTCCCTGGTCAGCTCCGGATGAGCCAGGAATCCAAGAGGCCCGACCCGGTAGTTCATGATAACCACTACAACACCTTTCCTGGCAAGTGACTCACCGTTATATATCGATACCGCATTCGATCCCTGGGTAAAACCGCCGCCGTAAATGTAAACCATTACGGGTAGCCTTTCATTTTCAGATTTTGCGCCTGTCCAGATGTTCAGGTAGAGGCAGTCTTCGCTCGTTTCTCCCTGATGCATATACTCTTCCGTCCAGGGCAGAAGGGATCCTATCGGTTCCTGTGAACAGGCTGGAGGGAATTTGTCCGCGGAAAGCACGCCGGTCCAGGGTGCTGGCGGACGCGGAGGCTGCCAGCGGAGATCGCCTACCGGCGGGGCGGCAAACGGAACGCCCTTGTAGACTCGGATGGATGAATCGTTGCCGAAAGTACCGGAAAGCGTGCCTTCCCCAACCTGAACCTGTGTCGCTTTCCGGCTGCATGCCGGGAAGAAAGAAACGATAACGATAATTGTCAGAAAGACAGGCCAGCCGAATCGAGTTTTCATACAATCCTCCACTTGCTTTTGCGCTTTAGCCCGCAGCATAGCACGAATAAACCAAGGTTATGGGCAATATAGATTGAAAAATCTTTGCAGATAAGGAGAAAAATTGTAGGGGCGAACCTTCCGGCTTCGCTTATCCGAAGCTTCGCTTCGGCCGGGCTACGCCGGACAAGTGGGTGTTCGCCCCCATGTGCACGTCTATTTCTTTTTGGTTTCGGTTTTTTCCGAAAGGATCCACCAGTCGGGATCCAGCTTGACCGATTTAGGCTTCATGGGTAATGTAGGAAGTTGGAAGTTTGCTTCCGGTCCATTGGCCCACACAAAAGCCTGGGCTTTTTGATCCCCAGAAAATTCCATGACAACCGGAAGCGGCATAATCCAGTTCTCCCCGGCATTTGTCTGCAATATTTTTCCGGAAATAGTGACCTGGTCGCCTTCACCCTCTTCAATTTGGTATTCCATGCGATAGCTGGGTAGCTTGGCTTGATAGACCCACTGCTGGAAGAACCAGTTCAGATCTTTCAGACCGACGCTTTTTGCAAGAGGGGACTGTGCAAAATAGGCATTGGCGACGGCTATGAAATCATTGGTGCTGGCCGTTTTATTCGCGAACCGCTTCGTAAAATCTTTCATCATCTGGTAAAAGAGCGCATCATTTCCGGAGTAAGGATCGCTGAAAAGATAGTGAAGCATGCGCAGAACGAGTGCTCCCTTATCATAGGTCAGCTGCTGATAAGCATTCGTCGAATTCCGGGAATTTAAACGCCGCCCGAGAATCAGGGGGCCGATTTCACTCACTTTGCCTTTCCCTGTTCCGGGGGGTTGGTTAAAGCCGGTGAACGTCTCTGGGGGAGACTTCAGGCCATAGCGCATGATATCCAGGAATTCTCTCACTTCCTGGGGATTTTTCATGCGGATTAGGACATACAGTAAACCGGAGTACTCCGCAAAACCTTCGCTGATCCACTGGTCTCTATAGGAACGCCAGGCGACCATATTCCCCCACCATTGATGGGCCGTTTCGTGAGCAAGGAACTTAAATACTACTCTATTGGCTTCTGTGGCCCTGGGGAGCATTAAGATGGTGGGAAGTCCCTGTCCGAAATTAAAAGGGAAGACGGATGCCCGGAAATCCTTATAAGGGTAGGGGCCGAACCGGTCGCTGAAGTAATTCAGGGCGTTTCCCAATTCGGCGAGTATGAATTCCTCATCGACTGCCCTATAATTGTAGGATTTCGGGACTGAGAAGAATTCAAGATCCATCTCTCCGAATACAAGCTTACGATGCTCTTCAGCATATTGCATCTGACCCACGGAGAATGTAGCGAATGAAACGGGTATGTCCATCCGATACTCCGTCAGAGCTTCGGTCCTTTCATTCGGCGTTTCCTCCTCACGAATCAGAGTGCCGACGCTCGCTACCCGATAGTTCTTATTGTGCCGGAATATGAGGTCGAAAGTGGAACGCTTGAGATATCCGTGTCGCGGATACCAGTTCGTGTTACTTTGAAGAAAGTGGATGTCCACAAATGTGTCCTGATCATCGATAAAATCACCGTCCAGGGCTACGTCAATGCTGAACTTTTCCCCCTTCTGCATCGGTTTGGGTAGAAGGAATGTCAGACCCACCTCCCAGTCTTCCTGAATACAGGGAATGTCCTGGCCCTGGTATTGTGCCGACTGCACCCGCATGGAATCCTCAAGTCTTCTATTGTCATAGGCCGTGATTCCGTCGTTCACAATCATCGGAACGGCGCGAAGATTGTCGACAAGGGATTCAAAATCGATATGCACTTCCGTTTGCAGAATTGTTCTTGCTTTGCGCAGATTAACTTCAATTTTATAGTGCAGGGGATTGACGACATCGAACTCATCGGAGAAGTTTACGATTCCTTTTTCAAAATCCTCCTCCGTATAAGTGGCGATCCAAAGGTCGTTGGAATAAGCATAAGATTCGTACCGGAAAACAGCGACCTTCTCGCCCCCGTTGATTCCAAAATTGTTGCTCAGGATGCGGGTTTGGGGATCCACCAGGAAAGTAAACCGGTCCAGTTTTCCCTTATCGAATTGGGCTAGGAAGACACCCGGCGATTCGTTGTTTTCCAGGGATATTGCAAGGCGTGCCGACATGTTGACGCCCGTTTCTTCAAGAAGGCGTGGTTCGAAATCCTTGGCGAGATCCAAAGCCTGGTCGGGGGCGGGCTCCGTGGATGTACTTTTTTTGACAAGATCGAGGGTGTCGTCTGTGAAGCGTAAAACAGCTGTTTTAAAGTCTGATTCGACAACGTCGGTATCCAGGAATCGTATTAAATTTTCCTTTTCATATTCAATGGGAGGCGCTTCGGCCCGAAACGTCCCTTCTCCTATAAATACGGCCCCGGTAACGCGGCCGTTTACGGGAGCCGCGAAGTAGAGGTCTCCGGTAAAGGTCATTTCTCCACGATCACGTTTGATATTCAGTCCTGAAACCGTGGCTTTGCCTTGGAGTTCAAAGGCTTTAAGGGCGTCATATAAAGCCTGGCCTTCAAGTTCGCCTGTTTGTTGGGCAAATCCTTGGCTTGCAATGAGTAATGTTAGGATGCCTAAAAAGACAGAGATGTATCCGTGGCGAGTCCTGTTGAATGTATACATGTATCTCTCCCAATCTGGCCGACGAACCGGCAGCATTATGCAGTGCGCCGCGTTGATTACTTTGAAACATCCCCCCAGTCAATTTGATAAATAATTTCTCTCCCGTCGCTGCAGCAAATCCTTCAATAAAGGAACCGAGCCGGGGATTGTTTAATAAATTTTAATTCAACCTGTGATTCTATAATAAACGCATCCCGGGACAATTGCCTACTTTTTTGTACGGAAAGTTCACCCCGGGAAAATGGATCTGTCAACCTGCCGGTACTTTGGGGGAAAATTTGTGGGTTATCAATTCACTGAAAGTAAGGATTTGTATCCGGATCCTCTTCGATATTCAGGTTTTGGGCGTACGGGTTGCGGTAAAAAGCTCCTGCCTGCGGTCGGAATACTTCACTTGAACGGAGTTTCCGGCCGGCAGAAGTTTTACTGATGGTTGATCCCGGGCATCACCGGCCGCAAAGCAGACGTAGCAGTCGATGGTGCCTGTCCATTAGGATCAGGGG
>WOR8_10008639_pt1 | contig 11857 bp, 8 predicted proteins | sample DeeMarSeWOR38_10_FD_19890 | JGI IMG/M metagenome (IMG submission 19890) | reverse complement strand
CGCCGATGGCAGGGGATTTTTCAAGCAGGTAAACGTAGTAGCCGGAGTTTGCCAGATCCAAGGCGGATTGCATTCCGGCGATACCACCGCCTACAACCAGGACTGACCCGATGGTTCCATTTTTCTTCTTCTTACCACTCATATATTCTCCTGCGACGAGATAGATTGAAACGAAAGGGCGGATTTTTGACAAGAAAATATGGCCACACTGGTGCTTGCGCAGAATGACCATTCACTATTGCCGAAGCTCCGAGTCTTGTTTGTTAAGACTACATTTTCTAGTATGGAGGGTATTGGTTGTCAAGAAAAATGTGAAATTTGTCTCGATCTCGTCAACCTATTTGTGCATTTCGTCACGGAGTACAATTCTAACCAATAATCATGTAAAAATCAATTGGAAATGAATTTGTCCAGGTCAACTGACTGTTCCGTTGACATTCAAACTTTTCTGACCTATATCCTTGATAATCTCTTCTCTTTTTGTCATAAAGATGGATTGTTGGCATGGAGCATGGAGCGGAGGGCATAGGGAGGTGATTGCGGATTGCGGATTGCGGATTGCGGATTGCGGATTTCGGATTGCGGATTTCGGGTTGTGGTTCTTTCATTTCGAAATCCGACATTCGAAATCGTTCACTTCTGGCCCCTGAATTCTATGGGTCAGATGTAGGGTGGGAATTGCTCACCACCAAGCTTATTAATGACAAACTAGCTTTGGAGTTTTGAATCATGAACATTCACGAGTATCAGGCAAAGGAGCTCTTTGAGAAATTTGACATTCCCGTACCTCGAGGCCAGGTGGCATTCAGCGTGAAGGAGGCCACAGAAATTGCCGAGCAGTTGGCACGTATGCCGGTGGTGGTCAAGGCCCAGATTCATGCTGGAGGCCGTGGCAAGGGCGGTGGCGTCAAACTGGCCCAGTCAATACCAGAGGTGGAGAGCGTTGCTGGCGAGATTCTGGGTATGACTCTTGTTACCCACCAGACCGGTCCTGAGGGAAAACTGGTGCGCAAAGTTTTGGTGGAAGAAGGGCTTGAGATCGACAAAGAGCTTTATCTAGGAGTGGTACCCGACAGGGCTACAGCCAGGCTGATCTTTATGGCGAGCGAGGCGGGGGGTATGGACATCGAAGAGGTAGCCGCCAGCACTCCTGAGAAAATTATCAGGCAACAGGTAAAGCCGGGAGATGGCTTACAAGGTTTCCAGGGTCGCGCTCTGGCCTATGGACTCAATTTAGAGCCAGATTTGATAAAGCAGTTCATCCCTCTGGTGGCGAAGCTCTATAACCTCTTTATGCAGTACGATTGCTCCCTGGTGGAAATCAACCCGCTGATCATCACCAAAGACAAGCGACTCATTGCCCTGGATGCCAAGATCAATGTGGACGACAATGCACTCTACCGACATAAAGAGATTCAGGACTTCCGTGATCTGGACGAGGAGGATCCTATGGAGGTGGAGGCTTCCAAGTACAATCTGAACTACATCAAACTTGATGGCAACATCGGCAATATGGTCAACGGCGCTGGTTTGGCCATGGCCACCATGGACATCATCAAGCTGGCCGGAGCTGAGCCGGCCAATTTCCTCGACGTGGGCGGCGGGGCCAGCGCCGAGATGGTAGAAAACGGCTTTCGTATTATACTGAGCGATAAAAACGTCAGGGGAGTTTTGATCAACATCTTTGGCGGCATATTGCGCTGTGACATACTGGCTCAGGGCGTGGTGGAAGCTGCCAACAAGGTTGGGATTGGTGTTCCAGTTGTGATTCGGATGGAAGGCACCAACGTGGAGGAAGGCCGTAGGATTCTGGATGAGTCCGACCTGGATCTCAAGGTGGCGACTGACGTCTGGGACGCTGCCTCCAAGGTGGCTGAGATTGCGAAAAGCGCATAGCGCTGCGCGGTTTGAGGTTGGAGGATCGTTCAGCCCTTTCAGGCTTCACTGAAGGTTGGAGGCAACAAGTCCATTGCAGGCCTCTAACCTCAAGCGAAGCGATCCTCAAGGCCCGAAGGGCCGCTCCTCAAACAATCTGTCAGATGGAGCAAACTGGTGAAAGATTACGTAATCTGGCATATCAGTGAGTCAGAGCAGATGGGAGAAGAGTTGTGAGCATATTGGTTGATGAGAACACGCGTTTACTGGTTCAAGGGATCACTGGCAAAGAGGGGCAGTTTCACACCCGTCAGTGTGTTGAATACGGAACCAATGTGGTTGCTGGGGTAACCCCTGGCAAGGGTGGCCAGGAAATGGACGGCATTCCAGTGTTCAACACTGTGGAGCAGGCGAGGCAGGAGACCGGGGCCAACGGGGCCATGATTTTTGTACCGCCAGGTTTTGCAGCCGATGCCATTATGGAAGCGGCAGCTGCATCCATTGAGGTGATTGTGGCCATTACCGAGGGCATACCAGTGCTGGATATGATGAAGGCTTACCATGCGGTCGAGGGTAGTGGTTCGCGCCTCATCGGCCCCAACTGTCCCGGGATAATCTCACCCGGCAAGTGTAAGGTGGGGATCATGCCGGGACCTATCCACCGGGAGGGTTCGGTGGGGGTTGTCTCACGCAGCGGCACTCTGACCTACGAAGTAGTGGACCAGTTGACCAAAAATGGCGTGGGACAGAGCACCTGTATAGGCATCGGTGGAGATCCTATCATTGGGACAAATTTCATCGATGCTTTGCAACTGTTCGAGGCAGATCCCTCCACCAGTGGAATCGTGATGGTTGGAGAGATTGGCGGGTCGGCAGAGGAGGATGCGGCTGAATTCATTGTTCGGGAAGTGAGCAAGCCGGTCATTGGTTTTGTAGCCGGGCTCACCGCGCCTCCTGGTCGGAGAATGGGACACGCCGGAGCAATCATCAGCGGCTCCAGCGGCACAGCTCAGGCCAAGATCGAGGCCATGGAAAAGGCTGGGATCACAGTAGTTAGGAACTTGGGAGAACTCGGGACGACAGCTGTCGAGGTTTTCGGTACGTAGCTCCTGCAAAACCAAATGACTCACGAAGGACCTATCTCATCTAGATAGGTCCTTTTTTTGAGGGCTAGCCCGAATATTTCACGAGTTGCCTGCTGCGACCGTGTATCTGACCGTCCTGCTGCGACCGTGTATCTGACCGTCCTTCCGGGCGTCCTCGGGTGTCGGACCCTGCGACGTACTGTTCAAGTACGCCTCGGATCCAACTCCCTGCGGTTGCCCAGTATCACAGCCATCTCCACGGTCTCGCGACAGCAATTCATGAAACATCCGGGCTAGATTTGGCGCCAAAGAGGGTGTCCGACAACGTCATTCTGAGCCTGACGAAGGGCTCAGAATGACGATGCCGGGCATTAGAGAGGATGTCGCACAGCCTCCGTAAGCTCTTTACCAGCACCGATATCATCAGTGACCTGATCCTAGAAATCTAGTATATTATCAGCTCACGGACGAAATCTCTGGGGCTCGCCATACAGGTTAGGCCTCAACTCTTCCTAAAGTAACCTTTTCAAATCTGGAGATTAACCATGAACATCGCCGTTGTAGGAGGAGGTACTCGGTGTCGTACCTTGATGGATTCCATCGAAAAACACAGTTTTCGAGAGATATCTCCTCGGGTAGTGGCAGTGGCCGACCCCAAAGACGACGCTCCCGGTCTGGTCAAGGCGAGAGAAAAAGGTCTACTTGTTACCGAGGATTATAATGACCTTCTTGATAGAGACGATATCGATCTCATCATAGAACTCACAGGCAAGCAGGATGTGTACGAAGACATCTTGCTCAAGAAGAAGGAAACAGTCCGGGCCATCAACCACAAGACTGCGACGCTTTTTTGGGAATTCACTCTCTCTTCCAGGATTGAACAAAAAGCAAGAAGAAAACTTCAAGAAACAAGGGCAATTTACAATGTCCTCATCAATGAACTCATTCAGGAAGACGTTATCGTTATGGCGTCTAATTTCCGAATTCTAGATATCAATCAAACGTTGGCGAACAAACTGGGTATGCAACGGAAGGATGCTATTGGCCGATACTGCTATGAAATCTTGCACCATGAAAGTGCTCCCTGTTCTGGGGAAGATCATCCCTGTCCACTTATTAAGACTGTCGAGACCGGGAAACCCTTCCGGGTAACGCATATCCACTTGGACAAGGGCAACAGGCAACTTTATTATTCAATTTCCTGCTACCCCCTCATTGATAATGGTGAGGTGGTGGGGGCGATCGAGATAGCCAGGGACATCACCAAGGACATCAGTATTCAGAAAGGTATGATGCAATACGACAAAATGGCTTCCATTGGTCGCTTGGCAGCAGGTGTGGCCCATGAAATCAATAATCCACTAACCACAATTCTAACCAGCGCCATGTTGATCCAAGAGGATACCGACGTTGAGGATCCAAATTACCAGGAATTACAGATCATAGCAGACGAAGCTCTGCGCTGTCGTAAGATTGTAAGTAGTCTGCTGGATTTTGCGCGTCAATCAGAACCGGTCAAGGCAAAACATGATCTCAATAAGGTTGTAACAGAATCTGTGGTCCTAACCAGAAAACAGGCGGCGTTCAATGACGTGGCAGTGGAGGAAAGTCTTTCCAAGGATCTGCCCCTCATCAGCATGGACAAAGACCAGATTGAACAAGCTCTGATTAACTTGATACTGAATGCAATCGAGGCGACTGATCCCGGTGGAAAAGTCACTGTTAGCACCAGCCTTGTTCCAGACGCTGAAAATGTGGAACTTACGGTCAGCGACTCAGGCAAAGGTATTCCCGAGGAAGATATGGGTAAGATTTTTGATCCTTTTTTTACCACCAGGGAAAGTGGAACCGGTCTCGGACTGGCCATAACGCATGGCATCATTGAACAGCATGGTGGGACGATAGGGGTGGATAGCAAACTTGACCAAGGTACGCAATTTACCATCAGGCTGCCGCACAACCAGGGAGGCAACGATGCCCATTGATGGTAGCCCTCGTATCTTGGTCATAGATGATGAGCTCTCCATCTGTCAGAACTGTATAAAGATATTATCTAAGATCGACTGTGAAGTTGCATATGCCTTAAACGGCTACGATGCCCTAGGTATGATGGAGATTGAACCGTTTGAGGTAATCATCACTGACTTGAAGATGAGTAGTTTGGGAGGCATGGAAGTTCTCAGCAGGGTGAAAGCGGCGTACCCCGAGACCATGGTTATCGTGATCACCGGTTACGCCAGTGTCTCTTCAGCGGTGGAAGTGATGAAAATGGGGGCGTTTGACTACCTGCCGAAACCTTTTACCCCGGAGGAACTCCGCGCTGTTGTGCGCCAAGCCGTGGCTGAAAGAGCCATCCAGCTCCAAAACCGAAGACTTAGGCAACAACATGGAGATTTACGAGCATTGTCTCACCAACTTATTGGTGACAGTCCCAAGATAGAAAAGGTGATCGAGATGGTGAGGAAAGTTGCACCTACCGATTCGACGGTTCTTATCTCGGGCGAAAGTGGCACAGGAAAGGAGTTGATTGCCAGGGCAATACATGCCAACAGTAAAAGAAGGAACAAGTCTTTTTTTGCGGTAGACTGCGGGACCATTTCTGATACCTTGCTAGAGAGTGAATTATTTGGACATACGAAAGGAGCGTTTACCGGGGCGCATCAAGACAAACCCGGTATTTTCAAAGCAGCCGATGCTGGGACCGTTTTTTTAGATGAGATAGGAAATATCAGCCTGGAAGTACAGGCCAAGCTCCTTCGCTTTTTGGAAGGCCGCGAATTTTTGCCTCTCGGCAGTACAAGCGCGCAAACGGTGGACATTCGACTTATCCTGGCCACCAATCAAGATCTCAAGGAAATGGTTTCTGAGGGCTCTTTCAGAGAAGATTTCTATTACAGAATTTTTGTCTACCCTATTGCTATGCCACCATTAAGAGAAAGAAAAGAGGATATTTTGCCCATCGCATATCACTTCCTGGAGCAGTTTAACCGTAGTTTAGGAAAGGAGATCGGAGGCTTTGACAGCGATGCCGTGAATAAGTTGACCCAATATGACTGGCCTGGAAATGTGAGGCAGTTGAGAAATGCCATTGAGAGAGCTGTCATTCTTTGTGACAAGGAGCTCATAAGCCTGAAGGAGCTTCCATTCACAGATGAGGTCGAGCAACTGATTGAAAGCGTTCCATCCACCAATGAAGAACTGAAGAGAGTTAAAAAGGAGATCAGACAGAAGGCGGTTGGGGAGGTTGAGAAGAATTTCGTTCTCAATGCCCTGGCTCTGCATAACTGGAACGTGACCCAGGCCGCCAAAAAAGTCGGTCTCCAACGAACGAATTTCCAAAATCTCATGAAAAAGCACGGTATTAGACTTCAGCGGCGCAAGAAATCGAGTAAGAAGACAAACTCAGAAGTGGACTGATTTTCATCTTTCCTTCCTCCACCCCTTGATTGTTCCATGAACTAGCCCGGATATTTCATGAATTGCTGTCGCGAGACCACGAAGATGTGCGTGCCTGCCCGCCATCGCGAGCGCTCAGGCGAGGCGGGCGGGCCACCTGGCAACCGCAGGGTGTTGCTTCCGAGGCGTACCTGAACGGTACGTCGCAGGGGCCGACACCCGAGGACGCCAGGAAGGACGGCCATATCTGTGGTCGCAGCAGGTGATTCATGAAATATCCGGGCTAGAGCCCCCCTTCCCCCGAACCTTCGAAAAAAGTATATACTCTGTATTTTTTTTATATACACCAGAAGAGCCTTCATCGGTTCACCATGGTGCAGGGTGCGGTTTGGGCTGTAGAAGACTTTATTTCATAAGTATTACAATATGTTAGCAGGTGTCTGATCTCTCGGAGGTTAACCGAGCTCAGGATTATACTTCACAAGAATAAGTGTATATTTTATTTATACACTTATTTGGTGGCAGAGTCCATGCATATGAATTTTTGACTAATTATTTCATATAGTTAAAAAAGTTAAATGATATTGGCACGTACCCTGCTACGGGGTGAAGCAGGCTTTTACCGGGTTTTGGGCATAATGGATTTCAATTTCGTTTAAGGTAACCACAGTTACTTGTAAATTTGATCACGGGGGAGACCATGGAGACAAAAGCCAAAATTCTCGTTGTCGACGATGAAGTGAAAATCTGTCGAAATGTGGAAAAGATCCTAGCCAAAGACGATTATGATGTTACTTGTGCCTCGAGTGTGGACGAAGCTCTGAAAAAAATGGCCAAGGAATCATATTCGCTCTTGATTTCAGACATAATCATGCCTGGGATGAATGGCCTTGAATTTCTGAAACTCGTTAAGAACCAATGGCCACTGACCAAAGTCATAATGTTCACAGCATATGCATCCACCGATACGGCCGTAAAGGCGATGAGGCTGGGAGCTGTGGACTACATCCCCAAGCCGTTTACGCCAGACGAGTTAAGACTGCCGGTGGAACTTGCTTTGACAGGGGAGTTGATTGAAGCCTCTCCGACAGCACAAGAAATAGAGGCTATCAATGTCATCGATATTGATAGCCCTTTTGACACAGATGAGGTGGCGAAATATACGGATGAAGACTATGCGAAACGTGTCAGCCGCTCGGATATACCGATTTCTGGCGGTCCCAGCCCTGAACTTTTGGAAAACTACTGCGAATTGGGAGCAATGGTCTGCGAGATCTTCCAAAAGGTAGGAGGTACATGCAAAGGGGGGATGAAGACCGGGAAGTGTCCTCAGATAGAGGCAAGAAAGAAAAAGGCAGCGAGGCAAAAACAGGGATTCGATCCAAACAAGCTCATTGGCATTGATATGCCCTTTGATTATGAAGAGGTGGCAGCGATAACGGGTCCAGAATATGTTCAGTACCTAGACCGTGACGGCTATGCTTTTATGCCCTATGAGCAACTCAAGAAAAACGCTGCCCGATTTCTGGCGACAGAGCCTGAACCAGCAGCAATTTCCCCTGCAGTTGTTGCAGAAGCTCCCCAGCAAGACATACTGGTGATAGAAGACGAGGTAGCTGTCAACAACAATATCAGAAAGATACTCGCCAAGAAGGGTTACCAGGTGGATCAGGCAGTCACGAAAGCCGAGGCCCTACAGAAGATTGATCTGAGAGCTTACAAACTGGTTCTGCTAGACTTAAAAATCCCTGGAGTCAAAGGCCTGGAACTTCTTCGGGCAATTCGTGAGAAGAGACCGGAAAGCATGGTGATTATTATTACCGGATACGCCAGTATAGAAACCGCAAAAGAGACGGCTCGATTGGGGGCTGTCGCCTACCTGTCCAAGCCCTTTACTCCGAATGAAATTCGTGAGGTAACGGAAAGCGCTGTTCAACTTGCAGCTTAAGAAACAAGCATAAATCTCCCGGCGTTCTAAACCGTCGGGAGATTTTTTTTTGTTTTTCACATTTTTGTGCATTTCTTCCTGGTCAAAGAACTTGACAGCTGATAATGCCAGAATAGGACCTGCACAAGATCGCGGCTGGAAAGCCGCTCCCACAGGATGCAGTGCTCAAGTATATCTGTGGGAGAGGCTCTTAGCCTCGATTAATAATTCCGGAAAACGTCTAGCCCGGATATTTCATGAATCACTTGCTACGACCACGAAACTGGGAACCCGCTTGCGGGACTGAGCGGAGCGCAGCGAGCGCGAATTATATGGGCGTCCTTCCTGGCTTCCTCGGGTGTTAGCCCCTGCGACGTACCGTTCAGGTACGCCTCGGAACCAACACCCTGCGGCTGCCAGGTGGCCCGCCCGCCTCGCCTGAGCGCTCGCGATGGCGGGCAGGCACGCCCAGCTGCGTGGTCTCGCGACAGGAATTCATGAAATATCCGGGCTAGATTCGCGTTTCCGCAGCATGACTCTGTCGAAGAGCGGCTTCTAGGAATTAGAGCTGTATCCTTTACCCGAGGGGCTGTTTGCAAATATCCCATCTCCCTGCTACCATTGAACTTCCTTGAAAAATGACAAAATATGTTGAGGCCGTTGCCAGTGAACGTGTATCTTGTAGGTTATCGCTGTACGGGCAAGACCAGCGTGGGCCGACTGCTCGCTGAGGCTATGGCCTGGACCTTTGTTGATATGGACCATGAGTTGGTTACAGAGGCCGGGATTCCAATTGAAGAGATTGTCGACAGCCGGGGCTGGAAGTATTTCAGAGAGCACGAAGGCAATCTGCTCCAGCGGCTCAGTCAGGCTACAAAACAGGTTATCTCTACAGGCGGAGGCGTGGTAACGGTCCCCGAGAATATCGCCATAATGCGTGGCAGCGGGAAAGTAGTTTGGCTGCATGCCAGCCCGGCTACCATTGCCGCACGGATGGAAGTGGACAGAAACACCGCCGGCCAACGGCCCCCTCTCCATGGGAACGACTCTGTCGTTGAGATCGAGGAAGTTCTGGCAGAAAGACTGCCCCTCTATGATGAGGCCATGCATCTGCAAGTGGAAACAGACAGCCTGTCCGCAGAGGAAGTGACCGAAAGTATTTTTCGGTGGCTTGAAAGTCAGCGAGAAGCTGGCAGTTAGCAGAAGGCAGCAGGCAGAACAGGACGACCGGGGGACGCGGTGACGCGGAGACACGGCGTAATCAATCAATTAGTAATGACCAGTGGCCAATGAAGCTATGCGCTGAGCGCTTTGCGGGAAGTAGGAGTGGCCTATGCCAGGAAATACCTTTGGTACCATGTTTCGCGTCACCACCTGGGGTGAATCCCACGGACCTGCCCTGGGTGCTGTGATTGACGGCTGCCCGCCAGGATTGACTCTCACCGCAGATGACATAAACCAAGAATTAGCCTGGCGACGAGCTCGCGATAGTCGTGTCTCCACTACTCGCCGTGAACCGGATCAAGTGGAAGTATTTTCAGGTGTTTTTGAAGGTCGCACCACCGGCACTCCCATAAGCCTCGTGATCTACAACCGAGATGTGGACAGCAGCGCTTATGATGATCTCAAGAATGTCTTTCGACCGGGCCACGCTGACTACACCTATTGGTACAAATATGGAATTCGAGAGCGACGGGGAGGTGGCCGGGCCTCGGGACGGGAGACGGTTGCCCGAGTTGCTGCCGGCGCTGTTGCGAAAAAGGTCCTGGATCAGCATGGGATTACCGTGTTGGGGTACACGTTGGCCTTGGGTGGCGTTCGTGCTCAAAACGTGGATTTTGGTGAGATTTTTAAAAACCCTCTTTTCTGTCCAGATCCCGAAGCAGTCCCACGAATGATTCATCGTTTGCAGGAGATCAAAGAGGCCGGAGATTCGGCTGGTGGGGTAGTAGAGGTTCGGGCTCAAGGATGTCCGGCCGGCCTCGGCGAACCGGTATTTGCCAAACTGGATGCAGCCCTTGCTGGTGCTCTGATGGGGATTGGCGCGGTGAAAGGTGTAGAGATCGGCAGCGGCTTTGCAGCAGCAGGAATGCTCGGCTCAGAGAACAACGATCCCTTGAGTCCAGGAGGGTTTCTTTCCAATAACTCCGGCGGCATTCTGGGAGGAATTTCCAACGGTGACGACATTGTGGCTCGGGTGGCGGTGAAACCCATTTCCTCCATTGAGAAGGAGCAGGAGACCATCACGGAGGACGGTGAGCCCATAACCCTCTCGGTCAAGGGGAGGCACGACGTCTCGGCCATCCCCCGTATCGTGCCCGTTTGCACCGCCATGGTGCGGTTGGTTCTGGCGGATATGTCATTACAGCAGAAAGCGATACGGTAGTCGTTCCTGCGAACTAGTGTCCAACCGGATACTGAGTTTCACCTTGTCATTCTGAGGAGCAACGCGACGAAGAATCTCATAGTTGGTTGGTCTGCTTAGATTCTTCGCGGGGCCTGTCCTGAGCCTGTCGAAGGGCGCAGAATGATACTTGTTAGCTTCCGGATGGATAAGAACCAGTAAACAAATGGCGTCAGACTTAAGGCGCAGGGCTCAAGAATTGAAATTAATTCATTCTATACCTTGCGCCGTGTGCCCTGTGCCTTGCGCCACATGGTTTTCGTTTGGTGACTCCTGCGTATTAGTTCTTTCTGCTGACTACGTAGTTAGCTTGAGCTTATCAAACAACCCGTCTGCGTACTCCAAAATATGGTCGCGCTGCTTCTTGTTAGCATACTGAATGCACCCACAGCGGAGACGAGTTCGGGTGCGAATTAGCAGTTCGAAGCTCACGGACTGGAGGTCCAGATTGACAGCGAAATAGTAGGGCTGACAGTCCGTGTGTTCTAACTGCAGCTCTCCATAAAGCGATGCAGGCACAAGGACCCAGTAAATCCCTGGTAGATCGCCAGCCTCTGAATTGCCGTTGAAATAATCTTCCAGCTTTAGAAAATCACCTTCTCGCAATTGGTCGATCACGTATTGTTTCATAGCGACAGCTCGATATCTCCAGTTCGTTTTGACATGTCAAAGCGGAAGGCCAACAACCGATCATCCATCCTGGCACCATAACCCGCCTATACCCGAATGTAAAATCGTTTTTGCTGGATTTCCGGAAAACCTTTCGCTAGAATGCTTAAAAGGATGTACTATGCAGGAACTCGTCTTCGTGCACGATCACAAGTTCTGCTTCAGGGACGATCGAGTCGCCGAATTTTGCGTGGCAACTCTGTTTTGGTAGTCATACCATAATCCAAAAAATACTTAGCTCGGATAACTCATGAATTGCTGTGGCGAGTCCGCGCAGATGGGCGTGCCTGCCCGCCATCGCGAGCGTTCAGGCGAGGCGGGCGGGCCACCTGGCAACCACAGGGTGTTGGTTTTGAGGCGTACCTGAACGGTACGTCGCAGGGACCGACACCCGAGGACGCCAGGATGGACGGCCATATAATTCGCGCTCGCTGCGCTCCGCTCAGTCCCGCAAGCGGGTTCCCAGTTTCGTGGTCGCAGCAAGTGATTCATGAAATATCC
>WOR8_10005820_pt1 | contig 11857 bp, 6 predicted proteins | sample DeeMarSeWOR38_10_FD_19890 | JGI IMG/M metagenome (IMG submission 19890) | reverse complement strand
CCCTACCACCGCGAATTGGACAAAGCCAGGGAACTCCGCAAGGGCAAGGGTAAAATTGGTACTACCGGCCGTGGCATTGGCCCCTGCTATGAAGACAAGGCGAGCCGCGTCGGAATTCGCATGCACGAGCTGATCGATCCGTCTTTATTTACAGCCAAGCTCAAGGTCAATTTGGAAGAGAAAAATTTCTTTCTGGAGATTTTCTTCGGCGTCGAGCCCCTGGACTATAATCAGATTGCGGACGAGTACCTTGCCTACGGCGAGAAGCTACGACCCTACGTAGGCAATGTCTCTGAACTCTTGGATAAAGCTCGGCGTCAGGAAAAGAACATCCTTTTCGAGGGGGCCCAGGGAACCCACCTTGACGTGGACCACGGCACTTACCCATTTGTTACTTCTTCCAACGCGGTTGCCGGAGGTGCATGCTGTGGCGCCGGGGTCGGTCCGAGTCACATTGACAAGGTCATCGGCATTTGCAAGGCTTACACGACGCGGGTGGGAGGAGGACCGTTCCCCACAGAACTTAATGATTCAATAGGCCAGCACCTCCAGAGAGAAGGGGCGGAATTTGGCTCGACGACCGGCAGACCGCGCCGCTGCGGCTGGCTTGACATGGTGGTCTTGAGAAACGCCGCTCGCCTGAACGGACTCAACAGCCTGGCTATAACCAAGCTGGACGTGCTTACCGGCTTAGATCAGGTACGGATAGCCACCTCGTATGTCCACCAGGCTAGCGCAATGGAAGTATTCCCCAATGAATGTTTCACCCTGGAGAGCTGTGAACCTTCTTACAAAGATTTTCCAGGCTGGAGTGAGGATATCAGTGGCGCCCGCAATTTCTCAGACTTGCCCGTCAAAACTCAACGCTATTTGCGAGCCATTGAGGAACTGTCCGAGATCCCGCTTTCTATCATCTCCGTGGGTCCAGGGCGAGAACAGACCATAATGCTGCGGAATCCTTTTGAGGGTTAAACGATCAGAACCCCTTCCCCCAGTCTCCGTATACGATTACAATTCTCCTCCACAGAATTCGTATTCCTTACGAGGATTTACATCCTGCCTTTTGTTGGCAGTTACTGATTAGACCATTGTGGGTGTATCGGTACCGCAATGCGTTCGACCCCATGTCAGAGCCGAGAGAGATGGCCAAAAAAAATGCCCCCGTTGAAGAGGATGGAATTGAACAGGCTCTTCTGAGCCTCAATGAGCGCTTGACCTCGAGGGCGCTAAAAATATGGAAAGGAGACGACAGCGTTCCATCTCAACTCAGGCTTTACCGTGGTCTTGAAGATTTCCTAGATCCCCACGTCATCAGGCAGATTAGGTGCACCGGGACAAAGTCCAGAATGAGGAACAGAGTATTTCATACCCTTCTTGGACACTATCTGCAATACCGTGTCTTCCCTTACGAGAATGAGTTGTTCACCTGGTTAAAAGGAGCTGCAGCCTACGTTAACGGAGAAAAGATCTATTTCAAGGACATTCTCTCTTGGTGCCAGAAGCGAAGCGATCTCGAAGGACGGAGGATCCTCGAAAAAGAGACGAGCAGCCTGAGTAAATTTCTGAAGCCCTTTGCCCTGAGCTTCTGGGAAGTCTTTTTAAAACTCCTGAATGATGAGTTTGGCTACAACCGTTACACTATGTACTGTGAGGAAAAAAAGCATATTGACTACAGAGCGTACGTACATAAGCTCCAAGTACTGCTTGAACAGACCGGCGAAATATATCACGGAGCCATGGAAGGTTGGGTTCAAGAAAGCCTGGGATTGCCGCTCTCTGAACTCAATCGGTTCGACTCGATCTACCTGCTTGGTTTGGGAGAATTGGACAGTTTTTTTCCAGAACATATTCCTCTGGTTGATCATCTCGACTTCTTCAACAATTGGGGAATCCAGACTTCGAGGATCCCTGGTCTGCACCTGGAGATCGATTACTCTCCCCACAAGAGCTTTCAGGCAATGAGCTTTGCACTTAGGATACCTCAGGACATCCATCTGGTGATGAATCCCCAAGGAGGCTGGATAGATTTGGAAACCCTGTTCCATGAAACGGGTCACGCGCTGAGCCACGTGTTTACCTCTCCGGAGCTTTCGCCAGCCGAAAAAGATTTTTTCACCTCGAACACGCTTTCAGAAACCTATGCGTTCTTGCTGCAGAATATGTGTTTGTCTCCGCCCTTCCTGGAGGAGCGTTTGGGACTTTCCCCCCGGCAAATAGACACCATAACCTTTTACAAGACACTGAAGGACCTATCTGTTTTTAGGAGATACGCTGGAAAGTTTCTGGCTGAATATCAAATGTTCGAAGAGAATAACCTTGCTGACGGTGAAAAGTACGCCTCTCTTCTAAAAAAATACACCGGATTCCGCTACGGCCCCGAAACCCAACTTTTTGATCTGGCGCCTGAATTTTACGCACTGGATTATCTGATCTCATGGATGGCTGAGGCGACCATGGAAAAGCATCTGAGACAAGCTTTGGGATCTGAGTGGATGCTGAAGTCAGAAGCAGGTGATATCTTGAAACACTGGTGGGCGTCAGGGAATCGCTGCGAGCTTGATGAGTTTTTCCAGGTCAACGGACTTGGAGACGTTAATAGCGAGGACATTCTAGACAGATGGCTCAGTAAGATCCCAACTGGTTAGTGGCCATCCGAAAACACCCGGTGACGCCGGCAATGCCAAAACAAACTGTTCGTCAACAGATAATATCACTACTATCACAAGAAGCTCACAGCCCCAAAGAGTTGTCACAGGCGGTGGGGATATCAGAGAGGGATATCTACACTCACCTTCCGCACATAGCCCGCTCCCTCGCCCCCCGGAACCAAAAACTCGTCGCGATGCCTTGCCGCTGTCTGGACTGTGATTACCTGTTTGACAACCGCAAGCGTTTCACCAGACCCAGTCGCTGTCCCCACTGCCGTGGAGAGCGTATTCAGGACCCAAGATTCTCGATCATACCACGTTCTGGTTGGTAAGAATCCGGCAGCGAAGCGTGGTGACCATACCTTCCGCTTGTGCCTAAGCAGGAAAGGTCAACCAGTGGGCTATCTTGCAGCTCGTGGGCCCTCATGATTTTCTGTCAGATTCGCAGTCCAACTTTGCCAGGTAATGCTTTGCTATCGTATGATGAAGGCGCTGGCGGTCGCCCGGTGATAGACGAGTGAAGCGCACCATCATACCGCGAGGAGTGATCTCATCATCTGGACCGTATCGATTCGACCAGACTACCTCAGCCTCTGCCATCAGTGACTCATCTTTGCTGACGTGGATGCTCACGCTGGCGATGTCATACAACCGGAGCGGATCTTTGCAACGGACGAATGCTTGCTGAGTACTGATGTGCTTAGTTTCTCCTTTCAGAGGTCCTTCTGCGGTGAGTACATCAACAGGGTAGCAGGCGTTGACTTTTGGACATTGGTGCCCTCTTTTCCATCTCTTCGTATCTAACATCATACCTCCTTGCAGGCAATATCCCTTGTTGATTCTGACGAGCAACCTGTATTGATTGGCCCGAATTGGGTAATTCGCGGGATTTGTATGCCTGGCAGCGAAACCCGGTGCAATTGTTGACATGCGCATAGCTGCAAGGCCTATACCAACCTTTTTCTGGATCATCGCCCGCTGATTATGCCGACGGCAAATACGGCGAGTATTCACTTGACAAACTGAATGAACCTCTATAAGTTACAAGCCTAATTCCTAATTAGGGTAAAGGCAGCAAGGATGAATTTGAGACCGGCACAGATTAATCAGTTTGCAACTGGACGCTTTTTTTCCTTTTTTATGAGCGTCCACCCGGTCTCCTAGCGCATCACCTTTGGCCCCGGGTGGACCGAAACCGGCCGCCTTGGGGTGCAAGTCCGATTCAGCACCAATCTGAACTCAAGCCTCGGGGCGGCCAGCCTCGGGGCTTTTCTTTTTAACGGAAGGAGTCTTTCCCATGATTATCGTCCTAAAGCAGGGAGTGAGCCAGGCAGAGGAAGAACAGGTCCGCAGGATTCTTCGACAAGAAGGTTGTCTCCTTCGCGAGATGAGCACCGGCGAGGAAACCGTCATCGGCGCGGTGGGCCAGGTCAGTCGCGACCTACGGTTTTTTGAACAGCTACCAGGCGTGGCCAAGGTTATTCCAGTCTCTCGGCCTTACAAGCTGGTGAGCCGGGAGATGCACCCGGAAGACACTGTGGTTCAGATCGGTGACGTGGAAATCGGTGGCCCACGCATCGTCGTCATCGCTGGTCCCTGCGCAGTGGAAACTCGGGAGCAAATGATGACCATCGCCCACCATGTCAAGCGGGCCGGAGCAGTGCTTTTGCGTGGTGGTGCCTTCAAGCCGCGCACCTCTCCCTACTCCTTTCAGGGGCTGGAAGAGGATGGTTTGAAGATTCTCGCCGAAGTCCGCGAGGAGACTGGTCTGCGGGTGGTCACCGAGATGACCTCGCCAAGTCAAGCTGACATTGTGATGAAGTATGTTGACATGATCCAGATCGGCGCGCGTAACATGCAGAACTTCGAGTTGCTCCGTAGCGCCGGTCGCATCGGTAAGCCGGTTTTGCTCAAGCGGGGATTGTCAGCCACCATGGAAGAATGGCTGATGGCAGCCGAATACGTTCTATCCGAGGGAAATAATCAGGTCATTCTCTGTGAGCGCGGCATCCGCACCTTTGAACGATACACCCGCAACACCTTGGACCTTTCAGCCATTCCGATTATCAAGGAGCTGACCCATTTGCCGGTGATCATCGACCCCAGTCATGCTACCGGAATTCGGGAGAAGGTTAGCCCCATGGCGCGGGCAGCCATCGCTGCCGGCGCGGATGGTTTGATCATCGAGGTGCACCACGACCCGGACCACGCCCTTTCCGACGGCCCACAAGCCTTGTACCCGGAACAGTTTGAGCAACTCATGCGTGACCTCTACGTAATCGCTCCGGTGGTTGGGAAGCAACTTGACTTTGCCTACCTGGAAAAGGCTAGAGCCATCCGGCCTTCCGCCTCGATTAGAAAGGGCGGTCAAAGGCGCGCTGTGTTTGCAGGTGAAATGAGGGCTTTCGCCCATAAGGCAGCCAGTCAGTTCTTTGGCAGTGACGTAAGAATTGACCCGGTCTCCTCTTTTCGCGCTGTATTCCATGAGGTTAAGGATGGTAAGAGTGACTTCGGCGTGGTACCTCTGGAAAACTCCCTGACCGGCAGCATCCATGATAATTATGATCTACTGCTTGAATACGATGTCAGGATTATTGGCGAGATAACCTTGCGCATCGTCCACGCACTTATTGGACAACCCGAGACAAAGCTGGAGGAAATAAGACGTGTCATCTCCCATCCTCAGGCCCTTGAGCAGTGTCGTGATTTTCTGGAGAGCCAGAAGGGTTGGGAATTAGTTGCGGCCAGGGATACGGCCACGGCAGTGCGCCGGGTTAAAGAAGGAGGAAACCCGGAAGATGTCGCCATCGCGGCAAAGGAAGCAGCCTCCCTCTATGGGTTGGCTGTACTCAAGGAAGGCATTGAGACCAACGCCAGAAACTATACGCGCTTCGCCGTGATAGCAGCTGACAGGGTAGATAACGGCCCCAGAAAGAAATCAGCCATCGTTTACTCCACCAGCAATGAGCCCGGCGCTTTATATGATACGCTGAGGATATTTGCAGAGAATGGGATCAACCTGGTCAAGCTTGAATCCAGACCCATTCACGGCAAACCCTGGGAGTACATGTTTTACGTGGACCTCGAGGCCGACGCGGAAGCCGCTGAATTTCAGGGGGTAATGGACCAACTTTCAGAAAAGACAGAATTTCTCAAGATACTGGGAAGTTACTAAGTCATTCCATTCATAGATCTGCTCGCGAATTGATTGACTCACGAGTTGGCACTGAGTGAGCAAATCGAAGAGGAATCTTCATATTGCTCATCGTCAGTCAAACTTCGCAGCTCACTCTTAACGGACCTTTTTCTAAGAATCATGAGCGACCGGGTGGTGACCATTCCAGAGTGTAGGGCCGGGTGAGGTCATCGATACTCTGAACGGTTACGATGTCTCGTATTTGCACGTGGTCAATGGCAGCAACGAGCTGACGGGCATCATCTCTTTTCGCGACATTCGCCCCTTGCTTAATGAAGGTGGTGGAAAAAGTCAAACTAGCGAGGATATTGCCGCCACGGATGCACCGTACGTGCTCCCGAGAGTGTTCAGCTTGCCATGGAGACAATGGGGTTCAAAGGAGTTTCTTAGCCTCCAGTCGGGCTAGGGATCGGTCCCAGCTTACTCCGTCAGCCATAGTGATAGCCCACAACCCCTTCTCATCTCTTCGGGCGAATTTGGCCGGATTCTCTCCCGATGCGGGGTGCGGCAAGAATTTTCCCGCGCAGTCCTCTCATTTGCTATTTGGTTCACTCTTTTCTATAATCTTTTTGGGTAGCAAGAGAAGCAATCCCCCGAGGGTCCAACAGCCATGGCAGCGCGATTCCTCCCCAGCATACACCTGTCCATTCGTCAGAAAGTCATTGTCGGCTTCGTCCTGTCAATGATCGCCGTGTCAGTCATTGGCATTGTCGCCTACCGCGATTTGCTGAGAATTGATCTGAAACTCCGTTTCGTGGTCAGTGTGCGCGAACTTCATGACACTCTCCTGGAAGTCAGGCGGTATGAGAAGAACTTTCTGCTTTATGGGCTCAGCGAGGATCATCAAGCAACCATTGCCTATTTAGACCAAGCCAAGGAGCTCTTCGCGAAAGTCCAGCCTGAATTCAGAGGACTGAAAGGTGCCATGCAGTTGGAAAAACTCCAGCAGCAGATGGAGAGCTATGGCCAGCTTTTGAAGGAACTGTTGACAGTGACGGAAAGTCAAAGTCCGGGTCTGCGGCAAAGGGATGAAATCGAGCAGCAGCTGAGAAAAACCGGCAAGGATCTTGTCGATCTCTCCCTCAACTTGGCGAATTTCGAATACTCCCGCATTAAGCAAATTTTGCAGGCCCTCAAAACCAATCTGGGTCATATATTGCTGGTCCTTCTCTTGTTGGGGTTGTTTCTCACCGTAATAGTCACCCGCAAGATTGTAGGACCGCTCAGTATAATAGAGAAGACCACCCAGCGCATTGCCCGGGGAGATTTCAGCCCCTTGCCGGTGCTTTCCACTAAAGACGAGACCCAGTCGGTCGTAGAAGCCTTTAACAAGATGGTCAGGGAGCTGGAAAAGCGCCAGGATCAGCTGGTGCAGGCACAAAAGCTCTCTTCTTTAGGGATTCTCACCTCGGGAATCGCCCACCAGCTCAACAACCCGCTCAACAACATCTCCACCTCCTGCCAGATTTTAATGGAGGAAGTCCATAGCGGCGATGGCCAGTACGTCCAAAAACTTCTCAGCAATATTGATCAGGAGGTTGACAGGGCCCGTGATATCGTCAAGGGGCTGCTGGATTTCTCGCGGGAGCGTGACTTCCAGCTCTCCTGGGTGAACGTGGAAAACCTGGTGATCCGCACTATGCGACTGGTGTCCAGCCAGCTCCCTCCGGGAGTGGAGATCGCCAGCGAAGTTCCGGAAGATCTGGACATCTACGTGGATGTTCAGAAACTCCAGGAAGTGCTGCTCAATCTTTTCTTGAATGCTGCCCAGGCCATGCCCGATGGCAATGGGCAAATCAATGTCACCGCGAAAAAAGGCCGCCATGACGTGGAGATCAGAGTGCACGATACCGGCTGTGGCATACTTCCATCTCAACTGCCACATATCTTCGATCCATTCTTCACCACCAAAGAAGTGGGGTATGGAACCGGGCTGGGTCTTTCTGTGGCCCATGGCATTGTTGAACGACACGGGGGCACCTTGGCTGTGAAGAGCGAGCCGGGAAAGGGCAGCGCCTTCACCATCAAGCTCCCCATCACTGGCCAACCTGACTTCGGAGAACAAGGTTCATGAAAGAAGCTAGAATTCTCGTCGTCGATGACGAACAGATTGCCAGGGAGAATCTGGAGCACATTCTCACTAAGGACGGCTACCGTGTCGTCTTGGCGGACAGCGGAATCAGCGCCTTGAAGGAACTGGCCACCAAGGAATTTGACGTGGTTCTCACCGACCTCAAAATGAAACAGGTGGACGGCATGGAAGTGTTGGCCAGAACCAAGGAGCGATATCCAGACACCGAAGTGATTGTGATTACAGCCTACGCCACCGTCGGAACCGCCATTGAAGCAATGCAGAAAGGGGCTTATCACTACATCCCCAAGCCTTACAAAATCGAAGAAGCCAGATTGATCCTCAAGAGAGCGCTGGAGAAAAAGTGGCTCAAGGATGAACTTCGCGACCTCAAGCAAGATTACCGGGCACGGATGGGGACACCGTTTATCGTCGGCAAGAGCCGGAAGATGCAGGAGCTTGTGGAGATGGTGGCCCAGGTCGCCCCGGCCGACTGTAACGTTCTCATCTTTGGAGAAACCGGTACCGGCAAGGAGCTGATCGCCCGGGCAATTCACTACCAGAGCAACCGCACTGACGAACGTTTCCTTGCGTTCAACTGTGGGGCCTTCACCGAGGAACTGCTCGCCAATGAACTCTTCGGCCACGAGAAAGATGCCTTCACCGGGGCCACCTCCACCAAAATCGGCCTCCTCGAGACGGCCAACCGCGGCACGGTGTTTCTCGATGAGATCGGTGACATGCCCGCATCCATGCAGGTCAAACTCCTCCGGGTGATCGAGGAAAGGTCTCTGCTTCGCGTCGGCGGCACTCAACCCATCAGGGTTGACATACGCATCGTCGCCGCCACCAACAAAGATTTGACCAAGGAGGTGGAGGCGGGCAGGTTCCGCAAGGATCTGTTCTACCGTCTCAACGTGGTCAGTCTACACCTTCCACCTCTTTCAGAACGCAAGGACGACATCCCGCTCTTGGCCTATCACTTCCTCAAACGGTACGCCGAAGCGCAAGAGAAAGTGATCGAGGAAATTTCTGACGAAGCCATGAATATTCTGATCAACTACGAATACCCTGGCAACATCCGCGAACTGGAAAACATCGTTGAGCGGGCGGTTGCCCTGTGCAACGGGTCTATGATTCTGTCAAAACATTTGCCCCAGGAACTCGAGCAATACGGCTTCAAAGTTTACCGCCAACCGAACCGGCGGTTTCCGACCCTGGAGGAAAACGAAATTGAATACATTTGCTGGGTCTTGAAGCAGGTGAACGGAAACAAGACGCGGGCAGCTGAAGTCCTCGGCATCGATCGGGTTTCCCTGTGGCGCAAACTCAAACGCTCGGGGCTGACCGACAGCCCTGAGGATGAGTCCGCATAGGCGGGCGAGTCCCCTGAGCCCGGGGCGATTATCTCAGGACGATATCCGCCACCTCCTCAACGCTACTGGTGAAAACCACCTCCAGGTCTCCTCGAATCTTATCAGCCAGGCTATCCAGATCAACCCGATTTTTCCCGGGCAAGACCACGATCTTCACCCCAGCCCGGCGGGCTGCCAACATCTTCTCCCTGATACCTCCAACCGGAAGTATCCTGCCGCTGAGGGTCAATTCACCGGTGATGGCCACCTCTCTCCGCGCCGGCCTCCCTTTGAGCAGAGAGAGCAGAGCGAGAGCAATGGTAAGCCCTGCGGAGGGGCCATCCTTGGGGATGGCTCCGGCAGGCACATGAATGTGGATATCGTGCTGCGAGAAGAAATCTTCAGAAATCTCGAACCGGTCAGCATTACTGCGGATATAGCTCAAAGCAGCCTGAGCCGACTCCTGCATCACCTCTCCCAGGGAGCCGGTCAAGATCAACCCATTCTTTCCTTTCATCGTGGTGGCCTCAACAAAGACGATATCCCCACCCGTTTCAGTCCACACCAATCCAGTGGTCACCCCGACACGGTCTTTGGCCTCGGCAACCTCATAGTGAAATTTCCTTGGGCCAAGATATCGTTCCACCTCGCGGTCAGTGACGACCAGGTGGTCAGAGCCTCTGCACTGCTGGAGGACCTCACGAGCGATCTTTCGACAGACAGAGCCGATTTCCCGTTCGAGATTTCGAAGCCCTGCCTCGCGCGTATATTCCCTGACGATCTTGACAACCGCCTCCCTGGCGAATCCAGGTGCACATCCGGAGAGACCTGCGGCTTCGATCTGCCTGGGAATCATGAAATCCATGGCGATGCGCACCTTCTCCTCGTCAGTATATCCCGGCAGGGCAAGTACTTCCATCCGGTCCAACAACGGCCGGGGAATGGGATCCACCAGGTTGGCCGTGGCAATGAACATAACGCTCGAGAGATCGAACGGCACATCCAGATAGTAATCCAGAAAATGCTCATTCTGTTCCGGGTCCAGAACCTCCAGCAGGGCCGAGGCCGGGTCGCCGCGGAAGTCCTGGCCGACTTTATCGATCTCGTCCAGCATGAAAACCGGGTTTTTGGATCCGACCCGCCGGATGGCATCAATGATGCGGCCGGGCATAGCCCCCGCGTAGCTCCTTCGATGGCCTCTAATTTCAGCCTCATCTTTCATGCCACCAAGAGAGAGGCGAATAAACTTTCTGCCAAGGGCGGAGGCTATGGATCGGCCTAAAGATGTCTTCCCTGTGCCCGGCGGCCCCACGAAGCAAAGCACCGGGCCTCTGGGCTTGTGCATCCCCTTCTGCTTGGCCAACGCCTCGCTCACGGTGCTGCGCACTTCGTCGATCTTCAAGGGCTTGGCCAGATAGTGGTAGGCACCCTTTTGCAGTGCCTCCACTGCCGATGGCACCGTGGCATAACCGGTGATGATGATGACCTCCGTGTTAGGATGCCGGCTCTTCATTGTCTCCAGCAATTCCATACCCCCGACCTTCCACATGATAAGGTCGGTGAGCACCAGGTCGAATTTGGCAGCATCCACCTGCCTCAGGGCTTCGACGCCGTTTGCAGCGGTAGCCACCTGGTAGCCTTCCTTCTTAAGAATGTGTTCCAGATTGGTGCGGGCAATTTCCTCGTCGTCCACCACCAGAACACGATAACTCCGTTGAATCTTGAGAGTCCGCACCGCCAGGAACTCCAGAATCCGCTCTTTCACCTGCTGGAGACCTGCGTGTTCCCTGTTCAGGATTTCCTCTGCGTGTGCGACATCAAGGTTATCCTCGGTATGAATGTTCCACGGGAGCGACACCAGGTACTCGAGGTAATTGATGCCAATGGCGTATTCGGCCGCTTCCGGAGGAGTCTTATCCAGCTTTTCCAACTCCCTGAGAGCGGGGCCCTCTGCAGCTGAAGGCATCTTGGCCTTGAGCACCTCTTGCCGCAGCATCCCAAGTTCCTCAGCCTGTTGGTTTTCCTCTGACTTGCGAAAGAGTCCCATACTCACCCTCGCGACCGCTCGGCCAAAATCCTTTTGAGCGATGCCATGATTCTGTCAAATGGGGTCCAACCACCCTGCCGCAACACCCCCCGTTCCGTCTTCCCCATCCCCAACTGGATCAACCTGGGTAACTCCATTCCATTCTCTCTGATATCTTGTACGGGTTGCAACCGTCTGATGGGTCCTGGCGAGGAGAACCAGAAAGATCTCTCGGGCGGAAAACACTTCTTCATTAGCATGCCGGCTGCATCCCAACGGACTCCAATGCGCACTGAGGACCATGCGGCAAACTGTTGTTGGTGCAGTATAGCACATTTCGAGCTTGTGAAAACTCGCCTGTATTTCCAGGGCTGGCTGCATTGAACTTGGCTCATTTTACAATGGAAATCAACGGGCTGGCCAAAAAGAAGGTGTCGCTGGCAGGGACTTTGCTTCAGACGAAAAGAGACCTGATCTAGTTGGTTTGGCCACCGGAATGGTAGCTGCTTGATTTCCAGTGACCTCGAGCACGGATTTTCCCCATTAGAGTTTCTGGATCAA
>WOR8_10007230_pt1 | contig 11860 bp, 15 predicted proteins | sample DeeMarSeWOR38_10_FD_19890 | JGI IMG/M metagenome (IMG submission 19890) | reverse complement strand
TCTCATCCTGCCCCTCCGTAACCGCCCCTCCCTCACTCTTCTGGGAGATGTGACGGAAGTAACAGGTAGCACACGCATCCACTCCTTTGTAGAGCCAAGCATCCGTAAAGGGAATGATCTTGACAGGAACGTGATACGTCACACTACCGGAAGGCTGTCGGAAAACTGAGATGGGTCTCCTAAAATCAGTTGGAAGCTGTCCTTCCCAGAAAGGTTGAGCAGCAAGCATGTCAGTTAGAGACCCAAGCAGAACGTCGTAGTCCCCCTGGATAGACCCGGCATATTCGGGCATGTTCTGGTCCAGGAGAGTCATCATCTCATTAACGGCATCGTCGAGGTGACCGTTAAGTCGGGAGTCGGTCCAGACCTGGATGTCAGGATCGTCTATGTACTCGCGGACCCGCGAGCGGATTTCTTCAATGGTCACGATTTCTTCCCCTTGGAGAAACCCTTCAATGTCTTCGCCAGGGCACACTGTCTCTTCGTTCTGGTCGACTTTCCCCCGGTACTCTTACAGAACTCTGAGACGGACTGACCCTTTGCCTTGGCCTTCTTGGTTAGGGCGCCCGGGCGCTTGATCGCCTTCTGAATCCACTTCTTTGCCATGACAACACCATCACGACTTTGTCATTCTCCTGGTGAACTCGATCTCCAGACCCAGGAAGTGAATGTCCTCGGTAATGTCTGTCAGCACAGCAGCCTCGATTGAAAGAACCATCTGATAGCGACCACTGTCTACCTGAGCCCTGGTCAACCAGTTGGCATTCTTAATTCCCTGAGGAGTCCACTGATTCCCCCACTGGGTTACGACATTGTCATCAGCGATAACAGTATCCAATGCCGTGGAAGCCGCCGCGAGTGCTACGTTTTCTGCCTTGAAATCACAGAGGACGAGCCAAGTAACTGAGTCACCGGTCGTTGAACTTCCATGAGTCCAGTTCACAGAAAACTTGAGCGGATAGTTTGGGTCCCATTCCTGGGGAACGACCATGTTGTGGCTAAGCTGGTCATCCGCAGCCTCCATCAAAGGGGCACCCAGATTCGTAGTGCTGATTTCCTGAGCCACAACAGCACCTGCATCGAGCCAGACAAAGACGGTACCTCCAGTACAACCGATGGTACCGGTTAGGTCCTTCCAACCAATGTACGTTCGACCTGTTTTCCAATCGACGTTCCGATCTCTAATCACGTTCAGTCTCCTTTACACAGTTGACCCCACGCGCACCTTCTCCAGGGAAATTAGGTGGGTGGATACTGAGACCTTACTCAGCAATGTCGGAGAGCTTGAAGTTGCTTGCCGGGTCGTGGCACACCAACTGGAGGTACCGCCTCCAGGACGCCTCAAAAGCATCACTTCCGCTCACCTGCCGCAGAATCTGACCGTCCTCGTCAATAAACCCACCTTCGGAATCCTGGTAGACTGTCCAGGTATCAAGGTCTAGCCCGTACGCCGTGTTTGCGGGGGCGTACTTGTCACGGACAACCGGGATGTCGTCACGAAACATCAGTGCTCGACACCAGCCATTGAGGGTCTGCTCACTGCCCCCATACCTTTTGTCAGCAACCAGAAGGTTTGCAATCTTGTTCCAGATTGCATGGGTCGTAACAATGATCTTGACCGTACCAGGAGAGTTCTTCTCTACCGCATCAATCGCTTCCTGGATTAGGGAGAGAGTAATCTCACGGTTGGTACCACCGTTGTCGAGGACCTGCGCCTTCCAGAACTCGTTGCCCGCGGTTGCCCGGTTGATTCCAAGATACGTGCCGGTGTCACTGACGATGGAGGCGATCCCATCGATTGCATCTCCACGAGAACCCTGACGGTACGCATAGTAGACAACGTCGCTGTATGAGCCATCACCAGTAGTACCATTCGTCAGAACCGCGTACTGTGAAGAGTCATTGCTGTCCTCAGCGATCGAGTCAACGGTCACTGTAGTCTCAGCGTCATCTCCAGTACCCGTCGTCGAACTGGTGTCCAGAATCATGTTCTTCTTGATCCCACAGTTCGCCTTCGCAAGACGGAAATCCCCTGCTGCTGGGGTATCTAGAGCGACAATCTGAGCGCCCAGCCGACCCGTACCGTCCTGCCAGATGTCGTAGGCAAGAGCATCGGCCAAGTCCTCAATCATGTTCTGTGCCTCAAACTGAAGGGCCCGTACCTCTGCAGCACTGGGCCCTCTCGTCGAAGCCATGAGGGCGCCGTCAACCTTTATGCGACCGTAGATGCGCTTGTAGTTGGTCGACGCCGTGTTCCCAAGCTGAGCCCCAGGAGACGGCAGGGTTCCAGCCGTTGACCAACCGACGCCGTGGGCACCAGCCGTGTGAAGCCGGACGTTAATCTGCGTACCCTCAGCGTAGTTTGCTTCGTCTCTCTGCAAAAGCTGAAGGAGAATCCGGTCTCTGTTCTGGAGCTGCCACAGCTTCGGCGTGTAGACTTGACGCAGGAGATTCGCGTAAGTCGTTCGCGTTGCCGTTGAAGGTGTTGCCATCCACTTTCTCCTTTGGACCTGGGGGCGACGTTCCGGAGTGCCTTTCCCACGTCGCTCCCGGTCTGCCTAAAAACCACTACCCACCATGTAACGTCCGCACGACTTCCATCGCCTGTTTCAGAGCCGTGCCATCTCGAAAGTCCGAGGCTTTATGCTCAAACTCCGGAAGCTTGGGAGTCTCCGGCTCTGTAGAACCGGCACCTGGACCACTCGCCGCATTGGCTGCAATCTTGTCCTGGTTTGCCTTCTTGTTTGCTGCAGCGAGATGCTTCCTATGCTTCTCTGACGCCTCAGCAAAAGCCTGCTCGATTGTGAGACCGTTCGCCATCGCTTTGTAGACATTCCCAGTTACGATCTCTCGGGCATACATATCATCCTTCAGGAGGGAGTCGGAATTGCAGAGTGCTTCGAGTTTCACCTGATTGATCGAAGCCGCATCGCCAATCCGCATATCCCTAGAGAGATTTTCCCTCATCTCCTCCATTTCCTTCTTCATCTGCTTGACTTCCGCCTTGGTTACAGGAAGCTCTTCCTCATCCCCCTCCTTGTCCTCTCCTTTTGAGTCGTCCTCCTGCTCGTCCCTCTTGCCATCCTTCTGCATTTCCTGATAGCCCCGATGTGCATAGGCAACCAACTGCTCCGGAGTGACTCCGTATTTCTTCAGGTCAACCCATTTCTTGTCATCTTCAGGAATCTCCGATTTTGTTTCCTTGTTAGTCTCCTTGGACTCAGACGTGTCCCCTGTTGCCCCGGACGTGTCTTCCTCCTTGCTCTCGGGCTTCTTGTCATCCTTTGGATCGGGTGTCGTATCGTCTTTCGTTTTCTCTGGCTTTGACATTACTTATCTCACTGTGGGACCAACAAACCACTAGAACGCTGTTCATAACCCCCCGGAGCTGTCTGTATCCGGCGGGATGCTCGTACGGGTCTCTGCTTACGAGACTGGTCAGCAGGAGGTGCCGGGGTAGGAGGTTTAGACGGAGGACCCCCGGCACCCATCGGAGGAAGAAGTCCGAGTTCCTGGATCAGCTTCACTTCGATCTCCTGCGCCATGACCTTCTGTCGGATCACCTTGCGCAGCCTAGACCGCTCATGCTCCCTCATGTGGACTTCGAGGCAGGTTTCCACATCCGGATTGGCAAGAGCACGTCTCCTGTACTGGGCGTGCTTCATAATCCGAGCGTGTTCTTCCAAATGAACGGTGTCGTCATCCCCCTCAGGAACATTCAAATACCTTCCCTGCAGGAGGGACTTGTTCTCCACAGAGGCATTCCGTCTATCGTCCTTTGTCGGATCAACTTCTGTCGCTACGCCCTCACCCAACCACCGGTAGACAAGCCTCTGGTCCTGCTCTTTGGCAGGAGACAACCACCCGCGGGCCGTCAGCATGTCTATGAGCTGCATCGTTGTAGACCGATCGAGAGCGGTTCCTAGATCGCAGGTGACGTTATGTATCTCATGTGGGAGAGCTTCCTTCGACCAAGTCAGGACTTCCGGTTCTGTATTCTCCCCAACAATCGTGAGGGTTCTCTCTTCTGGAACGAACTGATGCAGAATCGACCCCCACTGTCGACATACGTGGGCTAGGGAATCCTGCAGAAGCCTCATCATGGGGGAATTCAGTCGTGCATCCGCCTCCTGTAGAGCAATCGCATGACGACCCGATTTGATCGAGCCCTTCTGTCTGCCATAGGAGGGGGCATGGTTTCGACTAACATCTTCAAAGTCCCGCCTCAGCCGTTCATCCCAGTAAGGCAGGTAGGCAGGAAGGGGCTCCGGTATCCACGGCTTGACGGATTCCAACTTTCCTGGAGCAACCTCTACAATCTCCTGACGTGCCGTAAACGCGAGTTCATCGAGACCAGCATTTCTCTCCGCCAGGATTCGAGGTTGAACCGTTGCCGCTTTATGCTCCGCCACCTGACTTAACGTAACGTTCATCTCCATCTGGAGAGACATTAGGTCCTGAAGAGTAGAGGGAGGCCAAAAGTGCTTAGGACTGGGAAGCTCCTGAAGCATGACAACAGGAATCTCACCATGTTCGTAGGGGTTGGGACCCTTCTTCAGGACCTTCTGCTGGCAAACGACTCCATAGAAACCTTTCGGATAGCGCCTAGACTTCGGTCTCCAAATCTCGTAGACCAGAACGTGATCCGGACTCTGCTGGAGAGAATAAAGACCATACGCCTGACGTTCCGAGGGATACTGGTAGGCTGTGTAGTCCTGGTAGGTAAAGTTCGCCTCGGAGAGACCAGGAGTAAGCTCCTTTGCCTTCTCCCCATATCTCTCCTGTATTTCCTCGTACAGGTGGTGTCGACGAACCATCAACCAGGAGGAGGTATCAATGCCGGTGGCCCGAAACGGAGGAACGACCTCGAAGCCGGTTAAGAGGTCACAAGCTAGGTCCCCTTCTCCCACTTGGTAGGAGCCTTCTTCACTGAGGTCCACATCCCTACCATCTACACCAAGCAAAGAGCCAATCAGATTGGCAAAGCGCTGCCGAACAGTATAGACACCCCCTTTCGTATCCTTTTCGTCGAGGACGTCCTCCGGTTTCAGGCTGTACATCTGTCCCTGAAAGGGGTCCCACGTAGACATCAGGAAGGAGCAGCCCGTACAGAACATAAGCCACAGAGCCTCGACGAACTTGGTATTCCCCAAAAGCTTCCGCCAGTAGTAGGTAGAGAGCTTATCCATCACTCGGGCCGACTCAATGTCGGTGTCCTCATCCGTAGCAGGGTGAACACGGAAGGAGACCTCCCGAGCGGTAATCAGGGAAATCCAGTTTAGAACCGCGGGCTTCAAGCGATTAGCAAAAAGCGCAATGCGATCCGTCTGCACGTCGTAGGAGTCGATCAAAGACCGACTATGTGGGTCCCATATCTTGAGCTGCTCCCCCTCTGCCCAGGCTAACTGCACTTTCGCCTTCCGGACCCACCACAAATGTCTTGTGTCATGTGCCCGAACCTGGGTATCTACGAAGACGAGGAGGTCCTCGTCCTTGGGGTTTCCCCAGTCAATCTTGTGTGCCCCCAGCACATCGTAGCCTAGGGCCCTTCCGCGCCGGGGGGGCTCGACGATCGTAGCGGGCATTCCTAATCCTTACGAAGTGTGACTCCCACGACCTCTCTTCGGACGCTTTGCCGTTCCAATGACACTCTTGCCATCCGATCCAGAATAGCCTTTCTTCTGACCGGGCAAGACAGCCTGACCTTCCGTGGAATCCCACGTAAAAGTATCCCGATTACGCTTCGCTCGCTTCGCCTTCTGGTGATGTACCTCACTCACGGTGTGATCTCCTTGTTCACTTCCTGCCACTGTCGCTCATTCTCCTCCCTCCGTTTTCGAAGGAGTTCTGCAATTGCACGAGGAGAACGATCCAAAACCCGGTTCTTTCCCCCATCCAGAGGAATATCCATGCGGTCCATCAAGGAAGAGAGCAGCTTGTGCTCCCTAGTTGCCCTTGTAGACAGGAGTTTCTCCCGCTGCTGCAGGTCTCCGCGCATTGCCTGCAATTCTCGATGCAGAAGGGTGACCTGTGTGTGTACAAGTCCGTACCCCATAAAGAAACCTACAAGGATGGACAGAAAGACGGAACCGATGTAGATAAGCTCAGGAGGCATCGACATTGACTACCTCCCCATTATCACCCACAGTCTCCGTCGTTCCCTGTAAAGCTTCAACAAGCTCAGCAATCTCCTTCAAGATCATGAGCAAACCGATGTGGTAGTTGAGGTCCAGATTAACCGTACCACCCGACCACGAGACCTCCTTGGAGACTTTCTGGAGACCGCTAAGAACGGCTTCTACTTTCTTTGAGGGGGGCCACTCCGCCTCAATTCCAACTGACACTCCCGACAGGGGGACTCTGTTGTTCATTTCTTACTCCGTCTTTTCTTCTTGGACATTCCACAGGCACGGTGCGCTATGGCTATCTTCTGCTTCCGTGGTCGAGGCTTTGCTCCCGGACTAGAGAGTTCCTTCATGTTCTCCTCGACACACTTCCGCCCACCCTTGGTTCGTAGAGGCACAATCAACCCTTCCTTTGGATTGCCTCCAGGAGAGCAACCAATTCGTCCATGTCTTCCTGACGGGTAAAGCTTGGAAACTCCGAGTCGGGCTGGAGGCGTACCCTCTCTCCACGAGGGAAACCAATGATCTTCGGCTGCCCGTCGGGGTAGTCGGTCTCCAGGAGAACGTGATTGAACAGCACTCCCGACCAGACTTTCCCAAGCTTCTTATTAGCCTGCATGGACAAGCATTAGCCTCCGTAGGTAGAGACCCATAGAAATCGTTCTGTCCCCTGCGGTCCGCTGTGCATGAATGATCAGTGAACTTCCAGCTTCCCTAGTCAGGACGTTGTAGGTCCAGACACTGGTTCCGGATTGGGTCAACTGCGAAGTGGAAAAGCTCTTAGTATAGTAGGCAACACCGTCGTAGAAGGCAGCAGAGGTAGAGTTTGAAAAAGCCTTGTAGGCCCAAATGTCTATACTGGAATCTGTACTACCCCCAGACAAGGCAAAAGAAAATCGGAGCGCTCCACCACACCAACCAAGAGGGTACGCATTCTGATCCGCTCGGATGTCTACCAGGATAACTGCGTTCGACCCAACCATCGCCTTACTGCCGGTTACACTATGCCCACTTGCCACGGTCTGGGCTGGTCCATACTGGCAGGCAATCTGACCCATTTACCCAGCCTCCAATTCCATAAACCTACGGTAGTTCACATCGCATGTGATTGTCCGGTCCCCAGCAGTTCTCTCAGCTTCAAAGATGATTGCAGGCCCCACAGTTTCCGTAAGCATCGTCCAGGTGTACCGAGTCGTGCCGGACTGATCGAGGTCGCTAGTGCTGAGCGACTTGGAACTCTGCTCTACGTCGTCGTACGTTGTGTCGCCATCGAATGCTGTGTGTAGAAACAAGTCGACGGATGAATCCACCGCCCCACCGGAGAGTGTTATGGCAAACAGAACTGAGACACCAAACCAACCAAGCGGGTAGGCATTCTCTGTTTTTGGAATGTCATACAGCAGAATCGGATTTGTACCCAATACCGCTCGGGTTCCGGTAATACTACCGTCATCTGTCTGCTGCTTGTCTCTCTCTTCGAATATGTAGGCAATCTGACCCATAATTCTCTCTCAGTAGGGTCTATACCGACCCATCCAGTACCCTGAGTTTCGTGTTCTCCTGCGTATCAGAAGGTCCCTCCGTGCTGCCTCCCGGAATGCAGCCTCCTGCAGGTCACCACTTGCCAAACGGAACTTGGGCCCCCTACTCAGTTGTTCCTCAATCGTCCTCTCTCTAAGCTGCTCTGCAGTGAGGACCGGTTGCTTGCGGATGTAGTGAGTCCCATCAAACAGGAGATTGCACCTTCTAATTCCATCCAGAATCACATCCCTTGGGGCAACCCCCTTCGGTTTGACAAACCCCTCACAGATCAGATCATTCTCGTTGTACAGTTCTATCGTCTTTCCCAAAGAGGGGTCGGTCACCGTAGCAAAGTACGTTTCTCCATCCGATCCGGGCTTCCACCGACATCGCTCGTGGGGAGCAGCTTCTATCCAACCCGAGAGTCTCTGAATGTCTGCAATGTCGCTGAGGTCGGTTCTCCTGCTCGCAGCGGAATTCTCTATGTACAACTCGCGGTAGAGGTGCAGATGTCCTTCCAAACAGTACTGTACAACAAGGTACCGAAGAGCATCGGGAACGTGGTCATCCAACTTGACCGGCTTGTCTCTCCCCGACTTTCCCACGGGCTCGTAGTGGTAGCCCAGAATCTCACGGATGGAGTTGGGACAATCAGGATCAACAGAGAAGCCCGGCGGGGCGGAGCGCCAATGAGCCAACCAGAGGCAGACGAACGCGCTGACGGCCCCGAAGTCAATTGCGCGATACAAATCTGCGTCGGGTTTCTGGTAGGGCAGGTCGCTCCAAGTCCTCACATGCTTCTGGGGGTCGAAAGACGGAAAACACCTACCTTCCGCATAGAGGAACGCCTCCGCCGGGCTGTCCGGGTACTCCCGCGGCATGAAGAGTGGATTGTCCAGATGCTTTGCAGCAATCTTGGTATACCATTCTTCATCTCTACCTGGTCGTTCACTCCATTTTAGGAAGACAGGTTCATACCCATTCTCCGGGGCTCCCACATACAGCTCATAAAAGTCTCCGTAAGGGCCAGCACTGGTGGAGATGACCACACTTTGGCCTCCGGCCACTTCAAGGGAAGGTTCGCACGCCTCTCGTGTCTCCTTACATCCCGGAATGCGAGCCTGCTCGTCGAACACGATGAGGTCAGCCGTTAAACTCCTACCGGCGGTATCCCCACCAGCAATGACCCGTAACTCACTCTCATCTCCTGGACCGTGGTCCAATGCAAATTCATACTTTGTATCAGCCGCAAGGCGAATCTTGAGAAACTCAGGAAGTCGCATGTACATGAACTTTACGCGCCGCACGAAGTCCTGAGCATACTTTCGGTTCTGGGCAATCACACAGGAGCTGAACATCCGATGAAAGATGAGTCTCCACAGACAGTACGCTGCTGAGAGCCATGTAATCCCAAGCTGCCGGGCCTTCAAACATACCAACCACTTCCCCTCAGCAAGATGGGTACTAACTCTTCTCTGACAGGGGAATCGATCAAACTGAATTGCCCTCCTGGTCCTCTTATCCTGAATCCAGACGTACTTGTCACAGAAGACGTCGAAGGACTTCGCCGCCTCAAGGATCAGGTCTTCCTGACTCTTTGTTACCTTCTTCTTTCTCAACTCACATTCGACACACGGGGCCTAGCCGCCTGTCCTGACTCGTTGAACTCCCGTATGACGTCGACGGTATGCTTGGAGGGGTGTGCTTCCACGACCTTTGGTGCCCGCCTCGCCTCTGCCTGGATTGTCGCCACCTTCTGACGGCCATTCTGAGCAACGGCTTCCTGCATTAGGGACAGCTCGTGCTTCTGTCGGCGGACCGCAAGTTCCTCCAGCTTCTGCCAGACATAGAGAACATTCTTCAGCCTCTTACATGCCTGACAGAGCTTGGCACCATTGAACTTGCTGAAGCGCTCGTCTTTCTGCTTCCTGGTGAGGTTACCGGTGGGACAAGTACAACGCTTCGGCCACTCTCCCAGAATCTGAAGGCAGACTTCGGTCGCTCTCTGGGCAACAACATCCTGCTCCTCAGGCAGGCGCTTATCAAGCTGGGACGACAGGAGGGACCTCAGAGCGGCAAGTTCTCCCATCGTGGGTAAGGGAATCTCCCCGACGCTGGTTAGCCGATGTTTCCTGATGCTTCTCGGTTTCGCTTTTTCTTTCGCTTTGGTTGCCACGTAACCTCCCCGGTCCTCATCCTGTCGTCCCCTAACGCAAGAACACACAGCCTGCCGTACCGGTCTGTACCCTCATGCCGTCCGCACCTGGGACAGATGATGTAGTTTCGACTGTTCGTCGTAAGGTTGGTCCTGTCCCTCCAGCCGCAATTCGCGCACTGCCGTACCGGTCGGTATTGTGGAATTCGTAGGTCGGCTGGTCGATACAAGTCCTTGTCTCCACAGGAGTTAGAGAGGATACAGTGTGATGGTAGAAGTATAAGCAAATACGTAAGTCTGTACAAGCCAAGGAGTTATAGGTGGAGAGATGCTAGGACCGATCACCTGGACGTTAGCTCAATAGATCGCAACCACTTGTCAGATAAGGACTTAGAAACGCACACCAGAAAACCCTTGACAGGGGACCCCAAACCCCTACGATTTGAAAGACAGACAGCGTTTACGCACAGAGTTCTTCCTTTGTCGCAAGCCGGTGCCTGGGCCAAAAACAGTCCGGGCCCGGTTTGTTTATGACTGAACACTGGAAGAGCAAAATCACCCCTGGAAAGCCCCTCACAGAGCAAGACCTCAACAAAGCGTACGAGAGGGCCGTAGAAGCCGCTAGGAAACCCAGAGTGGAACTCTTCGACCTCATGCGGCTGAAAATGTGGCGGGGAAAAAGTCTTGCAGCTACCCAATTCATCGGAGACATCGACCGAATTGAGGCACTCAAAGAAGGATTGAGACCCAACGATGTCCTACCAGAAGCTTGATCAGCTTACGCAGTTGGACGTCGAGCGGGTTCTGAGGGCTTTCTACGAGACGTTCCTCTCTCAGAGGCTTCCAGAATTTGCTCGGTCCAAGATGGCAGAAGAGCTGATTCTCCTGTTGGTCAATCCCAGGGACTGTCAAGGAAGCAGAAGCTCGTGGAAACAATACTACGTCCACTGGTCAGATCACGAGGCAGGACCACAACTCGGATGTGTCAAGAATCCACAGAATGGGAACACGATTACCTTAGATCAGAAAGACAATGCGGAGGTACTCGCTCACTTTCTCCGCCAACTGTACCCGAATCTGTTCTTCAGAGTCGGAGAATGGTTCGTGAAGACGGCGTCGAGGAAATCCGCAGTTGAGCCTGCTCAGGACGGAACCGGCGCCGTCTCCTTTTCTCGGAGGGTATTGCTTTGAGGATACTAAACGCCAAATGGTCCTCAGAGACGAATCTCTTATCAATCCGATGTAATTGTGGAACGTTGTTTACGCACAGAGCAGATCGGTGGAGAATCCTGTGCCCAGACTGTGGAAAGCGAGGAAACCTGCGGGGGCTTCGGAAGCAATACCTAATCCAAAAGATGAGGGAGAGACATGGCGGAAACCTATAACGTGCAGATCGACGAATCAATATGTGCAACGTACCGGACGAGGTACCTATGGTCGTTGGACGGCAGCCCCATAGGCGGGTGGTCCGGGCATATCGGCGAACTGAGACGCATGGACGACTGCTGCGGGGTGTGGCTGCTCCGCAATCTGGACGTACACGCACGTCTGACCGCGGGCCAACTGGAGGCCATTGCGACGTTTATTTGCAAGCTGGAGAAGGAGACGAGGAAACTGGCAAGAACTAGGAGTCGCAATGGTTCAGATTAAGAGTAAGAGCGGAAGGGTACTGTATAGGGTCGAGGCGGACAACCTGCGCTACGCCGACCTGAGCTACGCCAACCTGCACAACGCCGACCTGCGCTACGCCGACCTGAGCTACGCCAACCTGCGCTACGCCGACCTGAGCTACGCCGACCTGCACGGCGCCAACCTGCGCTACGCCGACCTGCGCTACGCCAACCTGCGCGACGCCCACCTGCACAACGCACAGTTGGTAGGCACCTGTTTGGAGCCCGTCGAATCGCCGTGGAGTTGGTGCAAGCGCCACGGGTGTATATGTCGGTCAGTGGATGGCCGAACGTTAGTTTTGGGCTCGCGCACTACGAATCAGCCCGTGCTGAATGGGCCGGATTATGAGGTTGGGCGGCTATATGTCGCGCCAATCTTCTCGCGGTGC
>WOR8_10006301_pt1 | contig 11863 bp, 6 predicted proteins | sample DeeMarSeWOR38_10_FD_19890 | JGI IMG/M metagenome (IMG submission 19890) | reverse complement strand
CAACATACAGGGGCACCATATCGATCAGGCACACTTTTAACCACGTATTATTTCCCGAGAATAAGAGCGTACGGGAAAATGCCCGCAGAACCGAGCGTTAGCGTTACTGTATCGTTGAAGGGCCGGTCCTTTTGAAACTTGTCACCCGGGGACTCACCCTTCTTTTTGTCCGGAACGGGTCAGTTTCTCTACGATGCTTCCACACATTACAGACATATCTTCGGTGGAAAGGTAGTCGGCGACAGTACTGTCAAACAGTATACTCGCATTGGGAGGAAACTCGTCATCGCCGCGCCATAACACGATAACCACAGGAACGTTGGGAAAAGCCTTAATGCTTACGGCTGCGTTGCCATAACCCGCCTCGGAGCCTCCCAGATTAACGGCAGCCTCCGCCAGGAGTTCGGGCTTTTTGCCAAAGTGGTCCAGGAGAGGTATCAGGACTTCCCGTGAAAAGCGCACCTGCTTAAAACCTATCAGCTTGCCGGTATTGGGAGTGCCTTTGGCCGTAATGAGATAATGAAGGATCAATATCCTGTCCTTCAAATCAATATCTTCAGAGCCTGCTTCCCTTTCGCCATGTTTTTGGCTATCACTCAACGAGATTTCCATACCGGGGATGGAAATTACATACGATTGGTTGAGATACTCGATAGTCACTCTATCGGGATGGAGGTAGTGCGCACCGCTCCTGGAGCACTGCTGCTTTATATCCATGGCCGCCAGCTCTTCGCGAGCGAGCCTGTAGGCAAGTTGAAAATTTTTCGGGTGAGAATCACACATCGACTTAATTACCAGCTTCTATTAGCATTGTTATTGACGACCGACCGAACACAATATCACTCTTCGGGGGGTGTCAGTATAAAGAAATCGTCGTCCAGGTCAATATTGGTCTCGATTGTTTCGTCCTCAAAAATAGTCCGGCCTGATTCCTCATTGGTGGAGATTGAGCGCAAAGGAATGCGAATGCCATGCACCTCTTGGAAGTCTTCGAACCAGGTAGTTACCGGGATACCGATACCTCCTTCTTGCATTGAGGTTACTTCGGAAAGGAGCACGTCGCCCGTTAAGGCATCAACATATACGGTCATCGTCGGCAGGTCACCGGATTTTAGCTCCACGACATAGACCTCTTTATCATCAAGGGTATCGGCCCGGACCACTTTTACCGAGTCGAAGTAGTCACGCCAATCACGGTCCAGAACATAGGGATGCCCCCTCTTTGCCTGCTCCAGCAACTGGCCCCGGAGTACCTTGAACGGCCCGAAGCTTGATTCAACCCATGCCTGGTCACCGTTTACCACCGTATGGCTGTAGCCGTATTTACCGTAGTCAGCATCGACACGATATTTATCAGGACCGGCTACATAGATGGAGGCCGTACCGTTGACTCCCGACTGAACGCTGTAAATAGTGCTGTCAATCCTGTAATTGCCCATAGCTTCCAGGGCTGCCTCGTTACCTTGGGCATCGCGCAGGGCCATGATTTCGTCAACTGTCGGCAGGCTCTTACTTTCAACCTGGGGCAGAACCCATTCCTGGCCGGACTGGTACAGGGTCAACGAATCTACCTGCCCGGCGGCTGTTTCGTTGAAACTCACGGCCAGTTCCGGTGTGACGCGAAAGACCCACCTGTCATTCTCATCGGGAGGATACAGCTCATATATCATCGCGTCGGGCACATCGATGGCAAGTCTGTTGTTCTGTATCAGGATGTCGACCGTTAATTGCAGTTCCTCGGAACTATAGGCGCCCAGATATTTCTGCAATTCTTCCAGGGGAATCTCCGGTTCAATCTCGACTCCTTCGCCGGGTAACTCGAAGGTCAGACCCGACTGGTACATATACATAGCGATGACATTATCATCTTCATCCCGTTCAAAAGACACAGCGATGTCACTGCTTATCACAAAATACCATTTGCCTTCTTCGTCGGGATCCTTTAGCTCGTAGACCTGCTGACCCGGTATATCTATGGCAAGCCGACCGTTCTGCACCAGCACTGTGAATATCTCGTCCTTAAACGTGCCGAAGTTGGCAATATAATTACCTAGATACGGTTCGTAATCCTCAGTGGTACCGCCGTCTGCCTGCTCCTCTCCAAGCAGAGCGTCCCAGACAATATTTAAGGCCGACGATGGCAGGGTACTTACCGACGCGTTGGCGAGCAGTACGAAGCCGATGTTGGACTCCGGTAGCATGGCTACCTGTGCCGAGAAGCCATCTACATTACCGCCGTGTTCAACGACAAGCTGGCCTTGCCATTCCCGTATCATCCAGCCCATTCCGTAACCGACGTTAGCGGCAATATCAATCTGGGTCGTCCACGTTTCAATGAGGTTTTCCTCGCTGATGAGGCGATGGCCTTCATATTCACCGCGGTTAAGCTGCAGGCGCAACCATTCTGCCATGTCAATCACATTGGAATTGATAGACCCCGACGGGCCGATGTTATCCACATTACGCATGGGCTTATATTCATAGTCCTGTAAATCCTCGTCCCAAAGGTAGCCCGATGCCAGTCGGGAGTCGTTCTCAGCCTCGGTTATAGACGTTGTCGTGCTGTTCATACCCAAAGGCTCAAAGATACGTTCTGCAACCAGTGTGTGCCAGTCCGTACCCTCTGCCTTGCCGGCTGCTACGCCCGCGGACATATACAGCACATTACTGTAATAGAATTTCTCTCTGAATGATACGTATGGTTCGGCCCCGGTGGCATCGAGCAGCACTTCCTCGATCGGGATTTGCCCGCCGGCAAAGAGCAAACCCATACGGGTAAAACCGGTACGGTGTGAAAGCACATCCCGCAGCGTAATCTCGTCGCTGGCATTAGTGCTTGCGATGTCCATCTGAAAGTAGGGCAGGTATTCGGTTACCGGATCGTCCCAGTCCATCTTGCCTTCATCGACTAGCATGCCGACCAGGGAGGACGTGAAAGCTTTGGTAGCCGAACCGATAGCGAAGATTGTATCGGGCGTAACCGGCGTTTCCTCCTCGACATCGGCAATCCCGAAGCCATGGGTGAGGACCACTTGGTCATCCACGACCACCGCGATGGCCATTCCCGGCACGTGGTGCGTCTGGCGCTGTTGCTCAAGTTCGTCCACCAGAAGGTCAATTCTCTGCTGGAAGTCCGGGGTTGATGGCCGAGTAGCCACTGCAGCATACACGGCTACAGCAATAGCAAGGGCCAGGATTATCGGTAATATTACTTTCTTCATGTTCTACCTCCGGGACAAGTCTCGTGGTTGAATTCTATTCATCTTCTTAATTCCGGGCTTTCCTTAACCTGAAGACGAAGTCAGGCGGATAATCTTTCAATACGTATCTTTATTCGTGGAAATCATTATACTAATGGAAGTCTAACATATCCGAGATTTTTGGTGTTACTCTAAGACCAATGTTGAGCGCTATTGTTAGGTTATTCTTGCATGGAGACAGGCCCCATAGATACGATATCAGCCCACTTACCTTGGAATATTTACAATTGGCTTACAATCTGCACCTTAGTAGATTGCCTTTTCTGCATGGAGGAAGCCCCCGCCACATTGGCGGGGGCTTCCTCTGATATCACTACCGAAATCAGTTTGCACTTCTCGGGTGAACCTGTAAACCGGTCATGGTACCGTGATTACTACCGGCACCTGGAATAGCCCGGGAGCGTCAGCAATCCCAAACAATACTAGGCCGTAGTAGGTACCGGGTGTATAACCACCGGTATCCCAGCCAATGTCGATTGATCCGGTACTGCCTGCTGGAATATCAATAGGCGCCGTTGCCGATACATCATGGCCTTGAACGGCATTTACCGTTAACTCGAATGTATCAGAACCGCTAGGAACATTCCAACCATGGACTGCTATAGTGTAAGTACCATCTGCCGGGAACAGAACGGAAACATGCTCCTGATCGGTCGGAGTGGTGGACTGTCCCACAGGATCACCGTCCGGGTCGAAGAGATACAGGTCGATATCTGAACCATGAGCTGAGTTAGCAGTACTTACTTCCAGCAGACACCCGTGCGCTACATCGACGGTTGTTACAAAGGAAGCGGTCGACGGATCATCCGGATCGTCCTGCCATACAATCTCTACTGTAGTAACCGGGCTGCCCAGACCGAAGCCTTCGGCAACAAGTCCGTTCAAATCGATCTCACTGATCACATCCAGGGTTGCCGAGCCCGAACCACTCCCGGTGATAGTTGCCGGGTCGAGTGTGACCAGTCCGACCGAGCCATGGAAAGCTTCGTCCAGAACCGACCCGTCGACACGCACCTGGTGCAGCAGGATACCGTGAAGGCCTCCCGCGATCGGAGCCGAAATAACCTCACGTGGGCCTCCCGAGGATGTCTGGAAAACCCAGCGCCCGCTGCCGATGTGAGTATTTATACTCTGGCCGACGGGTGCCAGGGTATATGGCCCATAGATAGGCGACGGACTATATGAGTCTACTGTGGGTCCCAGTATGATAGTATCAATATCGGTCCCGGGATTTGCCCACGAATTGTCCACAACCAGGTAGGATGTACCTGATCCCGGCAGGCTATCCTCAGCGATGTCCGTCCAGAAGAAACGCCAGTCACCGGACTCGGCCCTCCACGCGTAGTCTGTGTAGCCGAAGACATATTCATTATCGTAGACGGGCGTTCTACCGTTCTGATAGTTGGTCTCACCGAAACTGAAGGAAGTACCCGAAGCTGCTACGGCGACGGTAACCGGGACAATCACTTCGCTGTCGCCGCATCTGGCAATCACTTCCCCTTCGTACATACCGTAAGGCGTGTTGCGCGGAACTTTCAAGGTTGCGTCAAACTGGGCGGTGTCGCCTGCGGGTACACCCAGTTTTTTCTTGCCCATCTGGAGCCAGCTCCACTTGCTCCAGGACCAGAAGGACACTTCTATGGTCAGATCCGTAGTTGGTATTTCTGCGGTTCGAGCCCTATGCTGGAGGCTAAGCAGAATACCGTCGGCCATCCGTTCGATCGGATTGGCAATACGTACCTGTTGTGTCGGCCCCACACTGTAGCTATAGGTAAAACGGATATGTTCACCCACCTCCATTTCACCCACATCGACCTTGGTGTTGCCGTTTGTGTCTTCCCAGAATATACCGTCTTCATCCAAATCGGTCCAGTCGTGGAGGCTTACAATCCAGCGGCTGAAGGGCTCCGAAAGGTTCTCGTCCGGATCGAACTGCTCGTGAGGATTCGTTACTCTGACCATTAGAAGGTCGGTCTCGAGCGGGATGTCGGGGTCTATGCGGAATACGTAGTCCGGCGTCGCGAAGTCTCCGTGATCGAGTGACTGGTCCAGCGTGGTGAAAGAGTAGTCTGCCGTATCCAGCAACTTGAGCGTGGTGCTACTTAGATCTACGCGGACTTCCTCATCGCCAGTGTTGTGGATTGTGAACGTCTGCAAATCGGTTTCGCCGGGTCCGATTACATGGGCGAATGCTTCGTATTCCTCGTCGCGATAGTCTCCTGCAGACCATTGCCGCGGCGTTACGTAGATACCACCCAGCCCGGCAGCCACATCTGTACCGGCATCGGCATCAACTAACCCCGCACCTTGTGTCCAGATGTCGTGCTCGGTGTTTTTAGCCGTTCCCATCAGCAATGCGCGGGCTTCATCGAACGTCGGCCAGGAGCCAGTGCGGTCGTGCCAGGCCTGGTACATCAAGGCCAGGTTGCCGGCGGCGACCGGAGCAGACATTGATGTGCCACCAAAGTAATACGTAGCGACTGCGCCCCACAGGATTTCATTCAGTGAGAGCGCGCCGGTACCCCAGGCGCCGGTAGCTACCACATCAGCACCAGCTATGTTGCGGACACCCGGTCCCCGGTTCGACCAGGGCATGATGTCTCCACCTAAGATCTGGTCGGCAGAGGCAATCGGCTCGAATAGACCGATAGTACCGTATAACGTCGATGCGCCTACTCCAATGCCGCTGGGGGGACACGGTGGTGCAACTGTTCCATAACCGGCAGCACCGTTACCTGTGGAGAAAATAACGGCGGTGTTCGGCGCATATGCCCGATTGACCGCATCGATCAATCTGGAATCAAGATCAAAACCATCATTATCAATGGCGCTGTTGCCCCAGGAGTTACTGACAACCTGGACATCATCACCGGTGCCCGGGATGCCATCATAACCGAGACCGGCATAGATGAAGCCATCCTCGGTGAATGCTGACCGATAGAAGTTGCCGTTCTGAGTTGAAGCCACATCTTTGCCCGGTCCGACTACCAGACCATTATAGCCAGCAATCGGATAACCCCCGGGCCCCCAGAGTATGGACCCGGCAACGATTCCCTGTCCCACAGCTACGGAAGTTGTACCCTGGCCGTGAGTGCCTCCTGCTTCCGTGAAGTCCTGTACGTGGAAAGCTACCAGGTCACCATTACCAAAGAACCATCCCGGAATGCCCCAGAACCAGTCCAGGGTCGGCACGGCCGTAACACCGTCGGATATGAAATAGACAAGGCCCCCGGAGACATCGTTCAAGCCATCATAGTCGTAGTCCAGTGCCGCGGTTTCCTGATATGTGAAATCGCGGGTCAGCCTGGCCGGAACATCATCGGTGAAATCATAGTTGTAGTTGAGGTCAACATACACTGTATCGTAGAGGCCAACCGTGTTCTCGTCGGCCACCAATATAGCAGCACATTCTCCACTCACCGCAGTACCATCTCCGAAAGCGCCGCTCAGGATATCTGCATTCCATGCCAACGCTTTGTCGGGATGAAAACCATAGTGGTAGACACCACTGAGGCTTGTACCGGGAACGGTGTAGTCGTGAGCGACAGCAGCTCCGAGTGGCTGGTAAGTGAAATTGCCGGCTGCTGTAGCCGATGTATCGGAGTAATCGGCAAGACCGTCGGCGATTCTGGATGTGCCGAGATAGTAGTCATATGCTGCCATGTAGCTCGAATGCGAATCGAACATCTCGGGCAACCCGTAGTAGGGTGATACCGGGTCATCGATATAGGCCCAGGTACCGTGAAGGTCGGGATGGCAATAATCGGCGCCCGAATCATTAATCATCAACCTGACACCATCGCCGGTATAACCCTTAGCCCAGGCCTCCTGAGACCCGTGTACAGCTCCTGTAGTGCTGTACCAACCTTCGGGCGCAGGTCCGGGGCTCGCATCCATATCCGTATTGATTTTCGGCACAATATTCACGTTCAGGTTGTCCGGCAGATCTGTCTCTTCAAGTACAGGAGCTTCGATCAGTGATTCAGACCGCTGCAACCATATTACGCCAGGATTTGCCGCCATCTTGAGCAAGGCAATCGGTTTGGCAAATCCGGCAGCTACCGTTAGACCCAATGGATCGACAAACGGACGGGCAAACCATTGAGTGCAGTATTTGCTCAGGTCAGTGCCTGGCACGATGCGGGCCGCAAATTGGAGATTATCTTCCGAAAGGGCATTCTGGATATCGGTCGACAGGCCTCTGTGTATCTTGCTTTCAGCCATATTTGACTCCGTAAGAACATTGCAGGCTGCTGCCGAGCCACTTGCGCTCCCCTGAATAATCCCGATTGGGCATAGTGAGATTACGAGAAATAGCGTTACCATAATCATAAACACCTTTTTATTCATACAAGGTCCTCCTTAATTTTTTTATGTGACAGAAATTCTTGGCTGACGTGTTAACATGATTTGTTCATACGAAGTCCTCCTTAGTTACTTCACCCCCGGGACTTGTTTAGCGGATGTATTTACATGATAAATCTGGATACCGATTCTGTTAATGTAACTTATCTTCACTTTTCTTGACTCTTTGCCCAGTGCCAGTTAATGTCCGGCGGGCAACATGAGTTACTCGTCACTTCTGAGCGGATTGTAGGGCCAGGGAGCACGGTCGGAGCCCCCCGGCCCGAAACAATCCTCGTGCAGATCTGTTCCTCTACGGAATAGTTTGTATCACATCGGCCCTGGTAAGTCCTTCAGGGCGACCGACACATTCTTGGCTGTAGTCAGCGACTCCAGTCGGAAAGATCTCATTCAGCCGCTCTATCTCTGCCGGGGTGAGGACAACAGGGTGGTAGAAGCCTCTGGCTATCGCTTCTTCTACCGGTATGAGATGAGTCTTGAATATATCGCCCTTGATGTCACCGCCAGCCACCATGCGAGGTGAAGAGAACGGTGGGAAAGCCATGGTCCCGGGACCGGGTGGATCGTCATTCAGAATGCCATCCCACACATCAGGTCCAAGAGCCTCGGTCCCATCAGCGAAATATGCCATATCCGTAGCAGACATCGGCTTGTTGCCGACGACACCCAGTTCAGGATTGGCCTGTATGTTGGTTATCCATTCATGGAGAAGCTCGAAAGCCTCCCCTATCACGTCCCTCGGGGGAGCAAAACGATCTGAAACCCAAATGAGCTGGTTGTCTGCGTGGCCCTGGGCATCGATCATCCTTGCCCGAGCAGAAAAAGACTGCCGCGCATTGTGCATATCCAACCAGGGATCCATGTAGACACGCATGTCGATGATGGGGACGTCGTCCAGTTCACCTAGAAATATGATACCTGACTCCCATGCCGCCTCTATCGCTTCGATATTGCCTTCCGTTCTTGGGGCAACGCCAAGTTCATTCAGAGCTCTATTAGCATTACGAATACTCCAGGGATCAAAATTAAACGGGTCAAATCCCCCGAAGAAAGGATAGCCTTCCTGCACCATGTCAACGGGAGCCTTCCAGCCGCCGATTCTGGCGTTAATATCGAGGAACTGATCCACGGCAATGTGTCCGTCTTTTAGTGCCTGTAAGCCGTACTGCACTCCCACATTGTCCCAGCTCGTTCGTGCATAGCCATCTTCGTCCACACCGAAGATATTTACCAAATCTTCAAAGTGGGTCCATTTGGTATTATCCACCTGTTCTTGAGGATACCAGAGATCAACGCCCGAGACTGTATGCCACAACGGGTTCAGGCACATCGGCGTAAGTCCAAGCCACCCGTTGACCATCTCGGTGCTCCCCAGGTGTCCGGTCATCGGATAATAGACAGGGTGAGGCACCGTATCGGATGAGCTCGTCCCCTCGATCCATGTCCTGGGTAATATGGAGCCCGTCCAAGCAGGCATAACAAATGGCCACCCTGAAAGGTCGAAGCCACCGTATGTATAGTCTCCCTGCCCCGGAGCAAGAACGTCGAAGTAATGCTCCAGGAGCATTCCATCTCCAACCGGGATAGTTTGTGTATGCATATCTGGGTAGCATGCTTGAGGAATGATCCCGTCGAGCAGGCCCGGATGATTCTGAGCATAGACATACTGCTGGATGCCGCCTCCTGAGCCTCCTATGCTGATGGTGTAGCATGGTTCTCCGTATCTGGTAACAAAATGGTCTTTGACCATCACGGCCGTTTCCCCGCCTAGCTGAAGATTATAATGGACACCGGTTACGGTACCTGATGAGTACGCCACAGCGTATCCCATTGAAAGTGCATGGTTGTCCAGAACAGACCCGACGCCCAATCCTCCTTGAGAGTGTCCTATACCCACACCGCCGCTAAACTTGTAGAGCAATCTGCCACTCCAAGCCGACATGTCCCAGGTATCCCAGGGAGATTCCAGGTCGTCATAGGGCGCCAGCATAGCGAGTCCATAGATAAACCGGTTGATTGTCCCTCTTTCCAGACGGACAATGTAGTCCACCGTGAGGCCTTCAGTCGTAGTAGTCTGTGCCAAATCTGCCGGACGGTCTGTAGGATCATCCAGGCGTACCCATGCTCCAGATGTTGATCGATAGAAATAGTCCACCCGGGTGGGCATACTGCCATCCTTAGAGTATCCGATCATCACCTCTGTTTTCGTTCCGGTCTCATCTACTTCGTAAATGGGTATACCCATTTCGTGGTTATCAACAAGTGGTTGTCCTAATCCGGATTGTTCGGTCCTAGGGATAAATGGATATTGGTGGGGACCTGACCAGATCGGACCGGTCGGGCCTGTCTCATAGTCGACCTGAACCGTGAGGTAACTTCCCGGTTTACCCCTGATTACTACAATAATATCGTTATCCTGTTCTAATTTTACGGGTAGTACAATCACGTCGACTGCTTCGCTGATGTCGGTCGAATCCAGAACTTCGCATCCGTTAAGTATAATGGTGGCATCGCGAGCCCGGGTGGGATCTGACCTCTCTTTCTCCCCGTTGTACACAATGAGTTTCCCCATAGTGATCGTGGCATCGTAGTCGCCCCTGATAGAGAAGCTGTCGATATAGACATCAGGTAGGCCGGTAGTTCGCAAATACATCTCCGGCCCGAAAACGGTCGCTTCAATCCCAGAAGCAGTAATAGCAGGTTGGGCTGCTACTATACCTCCTCCAACCAGAGCCATCGTCAAGAGTACAGCTGTAATTAAAGTAAGCAACTTCTTCATAATTAATTAACCTCCTTGTGTCTCTACGTTAGATATGTCTTCTAGACAGAAGATACCGGCTGATTACCAGTTACCTCCGGCAAGCCAATACTCTCAATTTCATCACCCCCTTTTGTTCGCGGCCTTAATAACATCGCTCAATGTCAAGATGGCTGCGATTGTCTGACCTATGGTGCCATGTTGTTCCGGGAAGTACGGACGACGGGTTCTCAACAAATCTGGGAGTCTGACGGCAATGGATTATTGTGCTGTGGTAACAAAGAAGCGTTGAAGCTAGAATTTTGAATCTGTGAAGTTGAGAGTTATTAGAACCAACGAAGTCCTCTAACACACACATCTAGCCGCCTACCGCACCTGTTGCGTGCAACATATTATTGTAGCACTTTTCGCAGGACTCTGTCAAATGAAGAACATTCGCATATCGTTCTACTTTGACCATTGTGAGGGGCCACAGGCGACGTGACAATCTCGCGCGGGTTCAGGGTTCTCTAGAAGTGATCATCGAGTCCCGCAGGTGGTAGGCGTTGCTTTGCCTTTTACTGGCTTTGTTTAGATGTCGCCCTCGAAAATCTGGGTTATATATATGTAGTTCCAATCGTCTGAAAACGAAACGCCCACACCTGTCTCAGTGTAGCAGGATTTTTCTATATTTGTTTTATGTGTAGGACTACCCATCCAGTCGGAGACCGCCCACTCGCATACTTCCTGTAGAGAAAGATAAGGACCCGGAATCACCTGTCTGGTCGGAATCTTTGCCAGGTTCTCTCCTCGCGTAGTCCCGTAAGGCTGCTCATAGGTAAAATCCCGTTCCCCCGGATATCGTTCGTGGCCGAAGAAATCGTTCTCGACCATACTAATGCTGTGCTCCCAGGCCAGACCGGTTAAGAGAGCGTCTTGGCTGAGAGTAGGTAGGCTAAGCGGTTGTCTCTCGTCATTGATCAGGTCGATTATTAGTTCCTCGGCTTCCGCCTCGGTATAGTTTAGCCCGACAGGGCACGATGTATTTCCCGCAAAGCTAGCCCGTATCGAGCAGTGGGAGTTCGTTGTGATGGCCGTTGAAGTAGCGGTAACATTGGCAACGGTAACCACACTGCCGGTCCAGTTGACAAACTCGCAGCCCTCCTCAGCCTCAGCTAACAGGTTGACCACTGTTCCCACGTCGTGGGTAGAATATCCCTCCCCGGGGGTGGTTACCGACCCTCCGGCGGTACTGATGATAGTGAGCGTATATGATTCTCCATCATCTCCGTTACCATCACCATCGCCACCGTTGAAACTACAGCCCGCCATTACGGCAATCAGCGCTGCTACAATCAAGAAACTGCTAATTCTTTTCATAAGTATCCCTTCGCATTGCTATTGTAACAGTGTCGAAGGAGGAGTCAATCACCCTTTTGAGCCAGTACAGATAGACTAGTTGCACAGAAGTTACAATATTGTCATTGCAGGTGGAACGCGG
>WOR8_10005818_pt1 | contig 11864 bp, 11 predicted proteins | sample DeeMarSeWOR38_10_FD_19890 | JGI IMG/M metagenome (IMG submission 19890) | reverse complement strand
CTGCTCAGGGATTATGCTTGGCGCGTCCAGGAAGACAGTCTGACTCGCGTTTAGGGGCAACAAACGATTGGCACATCGAACGGTACCGCTACAGTTGCGCCTGCTACGCCTCGCGTTCCATACGCTTGGCGAGCTACTGCCGGGCGTCATGGGGTCACTCGCCTGGCGTCTCTGGTTTCGCTCACAAAAGCATCCGGAACCCGGCCGTGAGCTGCGCTGGCGCCAGAGTGCAGACCAGTCGCGCATCGACTCTGGCGGCACATCAATCGCTATGTACAGCTGGGGAGAGGCGGACAAACCCACGGTTCTGCTGGTACACGGCTGGAGCGGGCGCGGTACTCAATTGGGCGGCTATATCCAGCCGCTGCTCGACGCCGGCTATCGCGTGGCCGCCTTTGACGCGCCGGCACACGGGCGAACGCCTGGCACAAGTACGCATGTTTTCCAGTTCGCCGATGCGCTTAGCCAGGTTGCCAGCCACTTTGCACCGATCCGTGCACTCATCGCGCATTCCTTCGGGGTTACCGCCAGTGCACTCGCATTGAGCGGCGGTTTGCAGGTTGGATGCCTTGTTGGTATCGGCCCGCCAGCCGACGCGACTGTCATGCTGGAACGTTTCGGCCGGTTCCTTGGTATCCCGGAAGCCACGCTGGAAAACCTGCGCCGGCGCATCGACCGGCGATTCCCTGGCCTTGACTGGCAGCGACTGTCAGCACGGAATATGTTGACAGACCTGGGGATACCGGCGCTGATTATCCATGACCGCGATGACGCAGATGTTCCGTGCGCGGACGGTCAGGCGGTCGCGCAAGCCGCCAACGCGGAACTGCTAATCACGCAAGGGCTGGGGCATCGCCGGATACTGCGCGACAAAGACGTTATCATGCGCACGATTGACTTTATCGACCGGCATGTGTCTGACCGGCATGTCTGAGACACCCAAGGCGGATCAGCGGCGTCCGTTCCCGAAGCGGATTCAGCGGGTCAGTGAAAATCCCGGGATACCGTGGCGAGCTGCCCCAGCAGCATACTGTGATCCTCGAGACGGCGTGCCAGCAGATGCAATACCTCTCCTTCGCGCTGCACCTCGCCAAACACGGCGAGCAGACGCGCATTGAGCAGCGGTGCGCGCTGGCGCTCGGCCAGGTTCGACCAGACCACGACCTGGCTGGTGCCGGTCTCGTCTTCGAGGGTCACGAAAATCACGCCTGCCCCGCTGCTCGGACACTGCCGACAGGTCACCAGGCCGGCAGTATAGGCCTGGGCACCATGCGCCAGATCACGCAGTTGTCTCGCTGTGCGCAGGTTCATGGCAGCCAGGCGCTCGCGCAGCAATGCCAGTGGATGCCTGCCCAGCGTGAGCCCAAGGCTGGCATAGTCCGCAATGATATCCTGGCCTTCCGTTGGCGCACGCAACAGGGATATGGACTCGGCAATCGGGACCTGCGCAAGCAGTGGCAAGGATTTCTCAACTCCAGCGCAGGCCCAGCGTGCACGGTGCCGGTGACCTTCAAGATTCTTCAGGGCACCGGCCGCGGCCAGCGCCTCCAGATCACCCCGATGTAATGCGGCTCGGTGCGCGAGGTCCTCGACGCCTGAAAATTTCGCGATGGTACGTGCCTCGATCAGGCATTGGGCTGCGGCCTGGGACAAGCCCTTCACCATACGCAACCCAAGCCGAAGGGCGGGTTGCTTTTTCTCGGCTATCCTCACCCCTCCCTCCTCCCACCCACGAAGAGGGAGGGGGTGAGGGGACTCCAGACAACACTCCCACCCACTCGCATTCACATCCACCGGTCGCACCTCGACCCCATGCCGCCGCGCGTCCTGCACCAGTTGTGCCGGCGCATAGAACCCCATGGGCTGGCTGTTCAACAACGCACAGGTAAAGGCCGCCGGCTCATGGCATTTGAGCCAGGCAGAGACGTACACCAGCAGCGCGAAGCTTGCGGCATGCGACTCGGGAAACCCATATTCACCAAAACCCAGTAACTGCTGGTAGATCTGGCACGCAAACTGTTCCGGGTAACCCCGTGCGCGCATGCCTTCGATAAGACGTTGTTTGAAAGGCTCCAGCCCGCCCCGCCGCCGCCAGGCCGCCATGGCCCGGCGCAACTGATCGGCCTCGCCCGCTGAAAAACCTGCCGCCACCATCGCCAGCTTGATCACCTGTTCCTGGAAGATAGGCACACCGAGGGTTCGTTCCAATACGGAGCGCACCGCCTCACTGGGATAGCTCACCGGTTCCAGACCCCGCCGGCGGCGCAGATAAGGATGCACCATGTCCCCCTGGATGGGACCCGGCCGTACGATGGCGACCTCGATGACCAGGTCATAAAAGCAGGCCGGCTTGAGGCGCGGCAACATCGCCATCTGTGCGCGTGATTCGATCTGGAACACGCCCACCGTGTCTGCCTGCTGAATCATGTGATACACCGCCGGATCTTCAGCGGGAATACTCGCCATGCTCCAGTGGCATCCCGAGTAGCCAGCCACCAGGTCAAAGGCACGGCGAATCGCACTCAACATGCCGAGCACCAGCACATCCACTTTGAGCAGGCCGAGTGCATCGAGATCGTCCTTGTCCCATTCGATGACTGTGCGGCCATCCATGGCGGCGTTCTCGATCGGCACCATCCGGGACAAGGGTCCCTGCGAGATGACGAAGCCTCCCACATGCTGCGACAGATGCCGCGGAAACCCTATCAGACTATTCACCAGGTAACGCAGGCGTCTGAGCAGCGGATTATCCGCATCAAAGCCGGCCTCACGCAGCTGTGTATCCGAAAGATCACGTCCATCCCACCACATCTGACCATGGGCCAGGCGATCGACCTGATCCAGCGCCAGTCCCAGCGCCTTGCCGACATCACGTATCGCACTCTTGGGGCGGTAGCTAATGACAGTTGCGGCCAGCGCCGCACGCTCGCGCCCGTACTTTGCATATAAATACTGGATCACTTCCTCGCGCCGCTCGTGCTCGAAATCCACATCGATATCCGGCGGCTCGTTGCGTTCCCTTGAAATAAAACGCTCGAAAAGCGTTTCGATACGGCCGGGATCTACCTCGGTAATCCCCAGGCAGAAACACACCGCCGAATTGGCCGCCGAGCCCCGGCCCTGGCAGAGAATCCCCCGGCTGCGCGCAAAACCAACGATGTCATGGACCGTGAGAAAGTAAGGCTCATAGTGCATCTCGGTAATAAGCGCGAGCTCATGCTCGACCAGGCCACGGACTTTCCCCGGCACACCCTTCGGCCAGCGCGCGCGCATGCCGGTCTCGGTCAGTTGGCGCAACCAGGCCGCGGGTGTCTCACCAGACGGGACCAGTTCATCCGGATACTCATAATGCAGTTCGTCGAGTGAAAACTGACAACAGGCCGCGATGCGCAAGCTTTCCGAAAGAAGCTCGCACGGAAACCAGCGCGCCAGTACCTTGCGCGTACGCAGATGACGCTCACCATTGGCCTGCAGGACGTAACCGGCTGCAGGCAGGGACACCCCAAGGCGGATGACCGTCAGGGTGTCCTGCAACAGGCGCCGCTGGCGCATGTGCATTAACACACCGCCAGCCGCGACCAGGGGCAGACCGCTGCTCCGTGCAAGCAAGCGGGCATGCTGCAGGCGCGTGCGGTCCCGCCCATCGCATAGCCGACGCACAGCAATCCACGCACGCGCAGGGAAGACATCCGCCACCCAGTCTGTCTGTTCTATTTCACTTTCTTCTCCCACAAGGTACGGCCCTGCCCCACCCCCCGGAACCCACAACACCAGACAGCGCCCGCCATACCTCGCCATATCCTCGCGCGTGACTGCATAACGGCCCTTCTTCGCCCGACGCCGTGCGAGCGTGATTAACTCGCACAGATCCCCATAGGCCTCGCGCTCCGGTGCCAGTAACACCAGCTGCATACCGTCATCCAGACGAAATTCACTGCCAACGATCAGCTTTAAACCGCATTCCTTCGCTGCCACATGCGCACGCACCACACCGGCCACGGAGCACTCATCCGTCAGTGCCAGCGCCGTATAACCCAGGGCCTGCGCACGCCGCACCAACTCCTCCGGATGCGAGGCGCCGCGCAGGAACGTGAAGTTGGACAGCGCGTGCAATTCGGCGTAACCGGGCACGGAGACATCGTTCATCAGTGGCAAAGCCGTTCGATCTCGTAATACTGTAATTATATACAGTCTTTACCAACGATTAGGAAGCCGTCCGTGGCCGCTCCGGCAAACATGCCGCTATCTAACTGAATTAAATGTAAAAAAAATGCCGTCACCCCCTCCAAAGGACTTGCTCTTGTCGGCTGCCACTGGTTATCATCACTCGTAACGAAAACAACGCGGGTTCTTCCCGGTGGCCCGCATCTCCAGAGGAAAACAATGAAGGTCGCATACATTTTTTCGAGTCAAGGACATACCGTATCGTACAAACTGGGTCAGATGATTCTTCCCCAGCTGGAGCAGGATGCACACGGTGCGGAGGTCTTAGGAATGTTCTTTTTTGAAGATAACAACTATGTTCTCGTCAAAGGAGATCCGATCGGAGAACGACTCGCCAAGGTCGCAGACGAGCAAAACATCCTTCTGATGGGTTGTGACAAATGCTGTTATGAAAGGGAGATCGACGGAAATCTGGTCGCCGGGGCAACTATTGGCTGCTTTCCAAATCTTTACCAGGCCTTGTCAGGTAATCCTCCCGATCAGGTCATTACCCTGTAGTCTCCTGCGGACAGCAGATTGCCAATATCAATCCCAACACCCATTCAACAATACACACCGGAGGAACTCGGGACATGAAACCAGCAACAGCAACAGCCATCGCCATCCTGGCTCTTATGTCCGTTCAAGCCGAGTCTGCCATCCTGGTAGAGATGCAGGACAGTGAAGGCCTCAGTCGCATCTATTCTGAGGGCGGCAAGAGCCGGATAGAAATGTCCGGGAGCGATGAGTTCATGATAGTCGACGGCAAGGACAATACCATGTACATGGTGATGCCGAGCCAACGCACTATCCTTGATATGCGCGACATGCTGAGCAGCGAGGCGGCCAGCGGCAACGGCGGGGAGACAAAACTGAAGCGTAACGGCAGCGGACCATCGATAGCGGGCTATGAGACGGTCGAATACGTCATCACGACCGGCGACCGGACCTGTCAGACGGTCTACGGATCCCGGCCGGCCATGAAAAAGTCCGGCATGCAACACATCCTCTCGCTGTTCCAGACAATGGCGCTGCAGGCGCACGCGATGGCAACAGAATTCGACATGGGAAATGACCCCTGCATGGCGGCGGACACGCTCGTTACCCAGCAGCTTGCAGAGATCGGTATGCCCATGCGCGTAAAGGATGAGGAAGGTACCATCATCAGCGAGGTTCTTCGCATCGATACCAAGGCCACACTGCCGCCAGACGCATTCGCCCTGCCGGCTGATTACGAGGTTCAGAACATGGCGCAGATGCAGCAGCAGATGCGCGAACAGATGCCTGCGGTACAAGAGATGATGAAACAGATGCAGGAATCCGAAAGCCTTCCCCCCGAGGCCATCGAACAGATGCAGCGCATGCAGGAAATGATGAAGCAGCATCAGCAACCCTGAAGACCGCATCGGAATCTGTTAAAGGAGACAAACAATGTCGATCGAGAGAACCTTGTTCGCATTTGGCGGCGTTATGGTCATGCTAACCTCACTGCTGGCATTATTTCATAGCCCTTATTGGACATGGGTGACCTTGTTCATCGGGTTCAACTGCTTTCAGAGTTCCTTTACCCGATTCTGTCCTCCCTCCTGGGCGATGAAGAAGTTCGGCATGAAATCCGAGGCGGAACTCGCCCTCGATGCGGCGGGCAAACAGGTTTCGTAACCGCCACGCGGCCAGCCCTGCTAGCCCGCATTTCTCACCGGGCGGCGGTAGAGTCACATAATGCACTGAGGTAAGGAACAGAGTGCAGATCAGGAAAAGGACAGCGTGCAATCAGGCATTGCCTATCCCGGTGAGAAATGCGGGCTAGCCGATCGACACTGGGTGCAAAGACGGGCTGCGGCTGCACGGCACGCCATTCCCGCCCCAGGACTCCTGGCCGCTCACAGCAGAGCGGTGCGTCGAATTGCGGCAACTCGCCCGGCTTAGTGAGAGGCCTTGATCTCGCGCAACCGGAGCACAAGCGTGAGCTTTCCCTCAAACCAGGCGTCAATGCTCAGCGCGCCTGGCCGGCTGATGGTGGAGAGTCCCTGCCGGGGAGGCGGACTGACGGATTCCACGACCAGCAGGTCCTCAGGATACTCCAGGACATACTCCAGATGGACGGGATAGTAGCCATCCAGAAAACGGCGATGGAAGGGACCGCTGCGTATCTCGAACCCGCCGTCCGGCATGACCCTCAGGATCCGAACCTCAGCGCGAACACAGATTTCTGCGCCCGGACTGACGCCTGCAAGCTGCACGCTGTGTCCCTCGACCCAGGCGCTCCCGATCCCCTGGGAAGACTCTATGCGGAGATCCCTCATGCCCTCATACCGATAGACGATCTCGACCGCCGGCAGCGGGTCCAGATCGAGTTGGCACTGCTCGAGTGCAACCCAGCCGTTTGACAGGCTTTCAGGCGTCAGTATCAGCCGGTTCTTCGTAGACAGTACTCTGCGATCGGGCGGCGTCTCGAGAAACTCGAGCTCGCCCTCATTCACGGCCCGGAGCCGCTCTTCCCAGTCATCTTCAAACCAGGCGTCGAGGTCCTCCGACTGGACCAACCGCAGACCGAGTTCGTCCATCACGGCAGTGGTCAGCGGTGCACCGCCAGCCCCTGTCGCTATAGGAAGAGTGAGCAGCAGGGGTAAGAGCCTGCGCAGACCTCGGAGATAAATTGAAATCAGCCCTCGTCAATCATGATGTCGGTCGGGTTATCGAGGTTAACATGATGATCGATCGGGTGTTCGACTGGGATATTCATATACTCCCGCTTGCTTTCTTCCGACTCAAAGTAGATTACCAGTTCGTCCTCGGTACTGCGCTCGACGATACGGGGGCTTCCCGCGAGATCCTGGATGTCATGTCCGGTAATAGGGTCAGTCGTTGCAATCCTGTGTAACATCGCCATGTCCTCCTTGGGTTGATTTAGTCGCCACCGCGAGACTTGGGCTGCCGCGTGTGCAGTTTAAGTATAGTCGATATTCCTGAGGGTTTTGATCAGGAATCGTACACCGCCAACCCGCGTCGATGTTTCGCCGGGACTGCGCGCTGCCGGCCTGCCGCACGAGGAAACGCCCCTGTCTCCTGTCTCCTGTCTCCTGTCTCCTGTCTCCTGTATTCTGGATTCTGTCTCCTGGATTCTGGATTCTGGATTCTGGATTTTGGATTTTGTCTTCCGTTCTTCATCCAAACACCCCGTGTAAAAACCAGCCACCGCGCTCCGACAGTTCACGAAAAACCCAGTAGCGTACCCCTTCCCGGTCTTCCGCGACAAAGTAATCCCGCCTGATATCCTTGCCGTCCCACCAGCCGCTTTCGATACGTTCCCGCTCCGGCCACAATGTGAGTACATGTTCCAGACAGGGTCGGCCCTGATATGCCCTCAACACCCTGGGCGTTGACAATAACCAAAGCGGACGCTGCGCCAATACCGGCTGAATACCGCCCTGCCCCGGCTCCGACCAGCGCCAAGCGAACTCCGGCCGGTGATCGGCAACCGGGCTGATCCCGCGCACGGCGTCCTCACCGAGACGGGCGCGCAGGCGTTCGATCAACATCTCCTCCGCCTCCGCCTCAGTGGCCGAACCCCGGAAAAGATCCTGGCAGGGTACCTGATGCGACTCGATCGCATCGGTCACCAAACGGATCTCACGTACCGGTGCTGTCAAGTGCACGCGCTCCAGGCGTACTTTCAGCAGTTCGAGCAGATACTTCTCATCACGACCTGGCGTCACCATACCCACCCGCACATCGATAAGCGAAGCCGGGCCATGCACGAGCTGCACTGTCATGGCCCGCACACCGGCCACCCGGGCCCGCAGCAGTCCCACCAGCTCCCTGACCAATCGTTGCAGGCCGAACAGCAGTGCCTCGGTGTTTTCCACCTCGGCCGGCAGCAACAGATGACCCGCAAACCGTGGTGGTGCGACAAAGGGCATACGCGGATCCGGCAGCCGTCCCAGCGCACGATCCAGCAATGACAACAACTCTGTCCCGAAACGCCGCGCCAGACCATCGCGCGGCAGGCGCAGCACGTCACCCAGCCTGCACAGACCCATAGCGGTTAATCTGGCCTGTTTTTCCTCTTCCAGACCCAGCACGGTCAACGGCAACTGTGACAGGGCGCGGACCAGCTTCCCGTGCCCTGTGATGCAGATAGCTTCACCATGCCCTGCCAGCAGTGTGGCGGCCAGGGGTGTCGGCGCTGTGGCAAGATGCGCCTGATAACCGAGGCGGCCGATGCCCGTCTTCAGTTTCTGCAGCAAGGGATCCAGTCCACCAAAGAACCTCAGGCTGCCTGCCACCTCGAGGAGCAGTGCATTCGGCGGAACAAGGCTGACCAGGGAGGTGAATTGACCGGACCAGGCAGCCAGCGCTTCCAGTGCCCGGCGTTCGGCCGCCTGGTCCCGGGGATGCACTCTGAGATCCGTCTGCAGGGCGCGGGCTGCTGCAAGCGCCAGGCCGGATTTAATACCTGCTGAACGGGCTGATGGATTTGCAGCTACAACCCGGGGCCGACCGGCTGAACCACAATGCACAACCAGTGGACTGCCGTCCTCGCAACCCCGCGTGAAGACTTCCAGCGGCAATTGGGGCAGATAGAGACACAACCAGAGCATGGCATTCTGAATCGAAGACAGGCGTCAGAATTCAGCATGTGTTCCCGGATTTTTCCGTTGCTTCCCTGGCGAATACCCGCACGTGGCGATCGGCAACAGCCGCCGGCAATCGGTACGCGCTGCGCCCCCTATGTCTCACTCCTGCCTCCTGAATTGCGGATCCCAAACCCTGTCTTCTGCCACACACACCGGTCCGGCTGCCCAACCGCCGCGGCGCTTGAGTATGTTCACCATCACCCCTCGCGGCTCCCGCGTGACACGCAGGCGCAGGGCGGCCGGTGAACTTTGCCTGGCCAGATGTTCCGGCCGGAACAACAAGCCCCATGAGTTCCCGGCCTCGGCGGCAAGCTGCAAACGGCGCAATACCTTGTCATCCCCCACCACCGGCCAGGCCAACACCGCGGCACAGGTTCCGGAACGCAAGGTCTGCTCCACCGCCCATAGCCCATCGCTGGCCGCCCGCGGCCGAATCAGCAAAACATGGGAAAGATCCACCCCGGCTGTCGCCAGGGCCGGCGCATAAGGAATATAGGGCGGCGCGACCCAGGCAATCCAGCGCTTCTCCTGACTCAATCGTGCCAGCGCCGGCATAACCAGATTCAGGGCACCGACACCCTCACCGGGGATCAGGAACTCTGTCAGGGCACCGGCTGGCCAGCCGCCACCGGGAAACAGGGCATCCAGCTCGGCAAAGCCGGTGGGGATGCTCTTTGCTGCGGCGGGAAGTGTCCCGCCGCGCCAGATAACAGCCCGCTCTAACAGTTTTTCCAGGCTCATAGTCGGTTATTGCGGATAATGCCCACGCCCAGCCCCTCAATCACCAGGGACTCTTCACGCAGATTGACATCGATGGGTGAAAAATCCGGATTTTCGGGCAACAGATATACCCGGTTGCCCCGCCGCCGGAAACGCTTGACAGTCACCTCATCTCCCAGGCGCGCGACGACGATCTGGCCATTCTGCGCCTCAGGGGTGTGATGCACCGCCAGCAGATCACCCTCCAGAATGCCGGCATCGCGCATGCTCATGCCGCGCACCCGGAGCAGATAATCGGCACGCGGATGGAACAGAGCGGCATCCACATCGTAGTAATCTTCGATGTGTTCTTCCGCCAGAATCGGCTCGCCTGCCGCGACCCGACCGACCACTGGCAAACCACCTGTCTCCAGGAGACGAATCCCACGCGAGGCACCGGGCAGCAATTCGATGACGCCCTTGCGGGCCAGCGCCCTCAGATGTTCCTCCGCAGCATTGGGGGAGCGGAAGCCAAAGGCCTCGGCGATCTCCGCCCGTGTTGGCGGGCAACCCCACTCCACGGTGTAGTCACGGATCAGCTGAAGAATTTCGGCCTGTCTGGGTGTCAGTGATAGCATGGCATTAATTGACTGGATGCATATACAGTAACTGTGAGTATATACAGCCTGATGTTGAATGCAAGCCGGGAATCTGCTCTCGCGCAAAGCGCCGGGCCCACCGCGTATCAGCGCAACCACACCGCGCAGAGAAATAACTGAACAGTGAATATTTCGTTGATTATTTACTCCACCCCCCTATACTTGCCCCATGAACACCCCGGCACACCACCCAGCGCCCGACCACACCCGCGAGCAGATCCTGGATGCCGCCAACAGCCGATTTCAGCAATACGGCTATGGTAAGACGACCATGGCCGAAATCGCCGGCGACGTCAGCATGTCGGCCGCCAACCTGTACCGTTACTTTCAGAACAAGCAGGACATCGGCGCCGGGCTGGCACTGCGTTGCTTCGCCCAGAAGGAAGACCTGCTACGCGGCGTGCTCCGACGGCCTGGTCTGACGGCCGCCCAGCGGCTGCAGGAATTCATTCTGACCCTGGTGCGCTATATCCACGGCCAGTGCTCAAACCAGCCGCGTATCCATGAACTGGTGGAAGCTGTGGCAGGTCACCGTCCCGATATCGTCGCCCGCAAGCACCAGGGCGAGCAGGCGCTGATCGCCGAGATACTGGCGGAGGGCAACCGCTCGGGTGAGTTCGATATACCGGACGTCGTTACCACCGCAGAGACCGTGCTGGCGACGCTGGCACTTTTCAGCGTCCCCCTGTTCATGCAGTCCTATCCCCTGCAAACCTTCGAGGACAAGGCGGTCAAAGTCGCCGAGCTGCTGGTGCGTGGCCTGGCAAGGCGCTGAACAGCCATTGGCGAAACGACTAAATACCTGATGAATTATTCACGAATCATCATCGACGAGCCAGGCAACGGGCCCTGCCGTGCATAGGTTCGAAACCCTCTTCAGCCTCTGGGTGATTCGCTACCGTTGGCCAATCATCCTGGCAACACTCATGGTGGTGGCGGCCGCGGCGAGCGGTGCCAGATTCCTGGAGTTCACCACCAATTACCGGGTCTTTTTCAGCCCCAACAACCCCCAACTGCGTGCCTTCGAGGCACTCGAGAACACCTATAACAAAGAGGATAACGCGTTTATTGTCCTGGCCCCCCGGGACGGTAATGTCTTTACGCCAGACACGCTTGCGCTGGTGCGGCAGCTCACGGAGCAGGCCTGGCAGACCCCGTTCTCCACACGTGTCGACTCGATTACCAACTTCCAGCACACCGAGGCCGAAGAAGACGACCTGATCGTCGCCGACCTGCTGGCGAACGAGACCGAGATCACGCCCGAGGTCATCGCCAAGGTAAGACAGGTGGCGCTCTCGGAACCCTTGCTGGTCAATCACCTGGTGTCGCCCGAGTGGCATGTCACCGGCGTGAACATCACCATCGAGTATCCGCGCAAGAACGAGGCGGAAGAAGTTCCCATGGTGGTCAGCTTCGTACGGGAGCTTGCCGAGACGGTGCGCTCCAGCCACCCGGATGTCGATGTCTACCTGACCGGCGTGGCCATGCTCAACAATGCCTTCATGGAGGCCTCGCTGAAAGACTGGGCAACGCTGCTCCCGGCAAGCTTCGTGATCATGCTGGTCAGTCTGGCACTGCTGCTGCGCGGCCTTGCGGGAACCTTTTCCACGCTCCTCGTCATCCTGTTCTCGATCGTGACCGGCATGGGATTGGGCGGCTATCT
>WOR8_10006915_pt1 | contig 11867 bp, 9 predicted proteins | sample DeeMarSeWOR38_10_FD_19890 | JGI IMG/M metagenome (IMG submission 19890) | reverse complement strand
AATGCAAGAGCTGCGGTGATACTTGACATTCGGTAGTTATATCCAGCGTTGATATAATCAAAAACAGCAGTTGTTGTAAAATAATCATCTTTGTTTTCAACTCTGCCATGGGATCTGATTAGTTTTAGTTTTTCAAATACATCCTTTGATTCTGTAACAATAATTCCACCTTCACCAGATGTTACAATTTTATTTTGACAGAAACTAAACATAGCTGAATCACCAAATGTACCTACTAGTTCTTTTCCAATTTTTGATCCTATTGATTCAGCAGCATCTTCAATTAATATTAGATTATGATCTTCCGCAATTTCTTTAAGAGCTTTTATTTCCTTACAAGGTGCACCACCATAATGAACAGGGATTATTGCTTTTGTTTTACCAGTTATTTTTTCTTTAACATCCTCAGGGTTTAAGCCATAAGATTCGTCTTCAATTTCAGCAAAAATTGGTTTTGCACCTGTTAGAACTACTGCATTTGCAGTTGATATAAAGGTAAAAGAGGGGACAATTACTTCACCAGATGTTATATCATGAGCCAGTATATTTGCATGTAAAGCTGAAGTTCCAGAATTAAAAGATAAAGCATATTTTCTTTCAGTATAATTTCCTATATCATCTTCCAATTGTTTTATTTCAGGACCATTTGCCCAAAAACTACCTCTCTTTATCACTTTCGTAATAGAAGTAATATCTTTATTATCCCAGTATATTTTAAACAGTGGAATTTTCCAGTTCATTTCTAAATCTTCCTTATAATTCTGGCAGGTATACCATAAACAAGAGTGTTATCAGGAACATCTTTTGTAACAAAGCTATGTGCTCCAACAATAGAGTTTTTACCAATTGTTACCCCTGGCATAATTGTACAATGTGTACAAATTTTTGCATTTTCTTTGATAATTATTTTTCCTCCTTTATTATCTATTGTAGATATTGAATATAACGAACAATGTGAACCAATTTGAACATTATTTTCTATTACAACTCCATTTTTTGCATTAATATAAGTAAAAGCTCCTATATCTGTATTTGAACCTAACTCTAAATTTTTTTTATGATACACTAAAAAGTAGTACTTAGAATGCATTTTTTTATCAATTATTTCTGGTTTTATCCAATTTTTAAATCTTTTATTATCCATTAATAATCCTCCCTAGTAAGTGATTTGCTTTTGGATTAATTTAATATCAAATTTTAATTCCTTTAATATTTGAACAATTCTTTTTGATGATTTTCCATCGCCAAATTTGTTTTTGCATGATTTTATTTTCATTAAAAATTCTTTATTATTTAATGCATACTCAATTGATTCAATAATTTTCTTTTTTTCTGGCTTAGTATCTATAATATTCACAGATCTACTTCTCCCACTTTGTCTCTCTCCAATATTTATAACAGGAATCTTAAATGAAGGTGCTTCAATAATACCACTACTTGAATTTCCTATCATCAGATTTGATGATTTCATTAAGGCTAAATAATCATCATGCGGTAAATTTTTTAATATTTTGAAGTATTTTTTATTATTATGTTTTTTAATTAGATCTATGAATTTTTTACTTCCTGCATCACAATTAGGATAAAGTATAATTGTTTGCTCATTTAAATCTTCCAAAGCTGAAAATAGTTCTACCATTTGTGAATACCCTTGATCCTTTAAGGTTGTGACAGGATGTTGTATAACAAGGAATGTAATTTTGTTTGGGTTCAAATTGTATTTTTTAAAAATATCTTTCTTTAAAGGTAAATTTTTATTTAGTATAGTATCAAGTGTAAGAGCCCCAACAATAAAAATTCTGTTTTGTTCCTCTCCCATTTTTTTAATTCTTTCAGCATTTTCCCTAGTATGAACAAAATGGATATGAGAAATTTTTGTAAGGGCATGTCTTATAGATTCATCAATAGATCCACCTGATACATCTCCTCCATTAATATGTGCAATTGGTATATTGAGATACATAGCAGCTAATGCAACAGCCAATGATTCACTCCTATCCCCAAGGACAATAACAACATCTGGTTTATTTTTATCAAAATATTCAGTAAAATTTTTAACTCCTGAAGCTAAATATTTAGCCATATGCTTTAATAAATCCCCTCCTAATTTCATTTCAATTTTTACTGAATTTGGGAAATCTTTTTCAACTAATTTGTAAGTATTTCCAAATTCAGATAATAAATGCATGCCAGTAATTATTGGGATTAATTCAAGAGCTTTATCTTTTTTTATTTCTGTCATTAATGGCTTAAGATATCCATACTCAGCACGAGTGCCTGTTACTACTGCTATTCTTTTCATTTTATTCAATCATCTTATAATAAATTACTTCATCCTTTTTTATATCAATTTTAGTTTTTTTTCCAATAATTTTATCAATGTCTATAGGAGCTATTCCTGTTCCTGGCCGTTTAATTTCTATTACATCTTTTGTAATTTTTGTACCTTTTTTTATATCTTTTTTTGTTACAAGACTTTTCCTTATAAATTGCTTAATTTTTTCTTCATCTTTTGTTGGCTTTTTATCAAAAGTTCCAAGAATTTTTTCTGTTTCTCTAATCTTAGAAATCATAATTTTGAACTCTTCTGGATTTAGAGATGACTTATGATCAGGTCCTGGTAATTCTTTATCAATAGTTAAATGCTTTTCAATAACTTTTGCACCCATAGCAGTAGCAATTATTGGAACTATTGTTCCTAATGTATGATCTGAATAACCAACAATACAATCAAGTTTATTTTTCATGGTTATCATAGCATTTAAATTTACTTGCTCAAATGGGCATGGATAGTCTGTTGTACAATGCAGGGCAATAATTTGTTTATTTCCAAGTGATTTTATCGTGTCTATTGCAATTTTTACTTCTTTAAGAGTTGACATCCCAGTTCCAAGTATTACTGGTTTTCCTTTTTTTGCAATATGTTTTAATGCTGGTATATTTGTAATATCACCCGAACCAATTTTATAAGCTGGAACTAAATCTTCTAAAAAATCAATTGCATCAAAAGAATGTGGGGTTGATAAAAAAATAATTTCCTTTTTATCACAATATTTTTTTAAATTGTAAAAATCATTATATGTTAATTCTAGATTTTTTAACATTTTAAATTGACTTTTTTTTTCTTTCATATTTTTTATTTGATATTCTACTAAATCTAAAGATTTTGTTACAAGATTTTCAGTTTTATAAGTTTGAAATTTTATAGCATCAGCCCTAGCATCTTTTGCATAATCTACTAATTTTTTAGCATTTCTAATATCACCATTATGATTTATTCCTGCTTCTGCAATAATGAAAGTAGGTTGCCCTTTTCCAATTAACTTATTTGATATACTTATTTTTTCCATATTTTATTCACCAGGCAGTCCAGCCACCATCAACCATCAGAACATGACCTGTAATATATGATGAAGCTTCGGAAGCTAAAAATATAACCGGACCTACTAAATCTTCAGGTTTTCCCATTCTACTCATAGGTGTCTTTTCTTCATATTTTTTTACAAAACTTTTCTGCTGATTATTAAAAATACCTCCAGGGCAGATTACATTAGCTCTAATACCATCTTTTGCATAATATGTTGCTAAATATTTTGTAAAAGTTATAATTCCTCCCTTAATTGCTGAGTAAGCTGCCGGCATTGTTAGATCAGTTCCAGTATAAATAGAAAAATCAGGTCCTACAACCCCATAAATTGAACTGAAATTGATAATACATCCATTTTTTTGTTTTTTCATTTGTTTTGCAATTTGTTGACAGCATTGAAAATAACCATTTAAATGAATATCAACATTTTTCTTCCATGATTCATATTTTATATCTTCAAATTTATCAGCCCAATCTGAAGTTTTTGGATATGCACAATTAATCCATATATCGATTTTCTTTTCAAGTTTAAGAATTTTTTCAATACAGGATTTTACTGATTTTAAATTTGTAACGTCAGTTTCAATCCAACTTAAATTTTTATTATGTTTTTCTAATTGAATACTACTATTTTTATCAATGTCTGCAATATAGACTTTAGCTCCTGCCTGTGCAAGACCTATCGAAACTGATTTTCCTATAAGTCCAGCACCCCCAGTAATAATTGCTATTTTTCCTTTTAATGAAAATATGTTTTGAGATACTTCTTTAATCAAATTTAAACACCTCTTTTTTTAGTAAAAACTCAATGAATAAGAAATCTATTTCTCTATCAATATCAATAGATGAAATTTCAGGCATTTCATAAATAATACTTTTTTCAGAATAGATTGAATTAGTTTTTATTAAAAAATCTCTTTTGTAAATATAAATAGAAGCATTCACCTCATATACTTGTGGAGCGTCTTGCCGTCGAACGTAAAATCCTTCTTTACATAGATGAGCATATCCATTTTCATCAAGCTCAACCATGTTAAAATAAGGATTTTTATATGCTAATGAAACACTAAATAGATTATTTGCCTCGCTATTGATAAATTTATTAAAACATTCATTAATAAATTTTTGTTTTCGTAAAGGTGCTGTTGGATCTAAATCAACTATGATATCATATCTACAATTATCTTGTTGCTCACAAATATTTACGATATGTTGAAGAACAGGGATTTTTGATATAGTATCAGTTGCTAATTCAGGTGGTCGTAGACAAGGAACTTCAGCTCCATATTTTTTTGCAATATCTGCAATATTTTGAGAATCAGTTGAACATACAATTTTATGAGCCATACCCCATTTTTTTAAATATTCAATAGAATAAGCAATGAGTGGTTTACCATCTAAATTTCTTATATTTTTATTTTTAAAGCCCTTAGATCCGCCTCTTGCACAAATTGTTCCAAGAATTCTCATTAATATTACCTACTCAAAGTGAATAATATTCTTTTTTTTAAATTCCATTATCTTTTTGAATAATTTTAATGCTTCTGAGTAATTATTCATGATATTATAATTTCCTTTTTGATAATTTTTAAAAAAATATTGTATTTGTTTTTTGTAGGTAAAATCCTTATCACAAGTATAGTTAATTGTTTTTATTTTTTTATCCTTTAAAATATTTATAGTGTTTTTTATCATATCGCCTTCTATATATTCATTTTTGTAATATATCTGAATTTTTCTTTCACTTTTATGACTAAAATAATCCAAATGCAAGTCCCCTTTAATACCTGATTTACACAAAATTTGTGCATTTAATATATCCTCACTATTAATTTTTAAATCACTTACTTTCCCATAAAATCCATCGATTTTTTTAATTCCACCAAATATCCAATCAATATAATCAAATTCATGTGATAAATCCAAAATTACTCCCCCTCCAAATTCTTTTTTTGCACTATACGATTTTGAATAATTCTGAGAGGGCCTCCAATTAGGTAGATATGAACAACAAACAGCTCTAAAATAAATTGGTTTTTCTTTATTTTCTAACATCTTCAATAAGTTACTAATAACAGGATGAAATCTCATATTATAGGCAATATAACTAAATAACTTTCTTTTTTTAATTTTTTTATCTAACTCATCAGTTTTTCCCAATGAATTAGAGATTGGTTTTTCAATAAAAAGATCAATGTTTCTTTTTACACATTCTAATGAGGTTTCAATATGAAGATGTGTTGGATTTGTAATAAAAGCAATATCTGGTTTAATTGAAAATGCTTCATCTAAGTTATAAAATTCATTTATTTTAAAACCATTTTTTTCTTGGCCTTTATTAGTTCTATATGCAAATATTTCAAAGTCAAAATTATCTTTAATTATACTTATGTGTTTTTTTCCAATTGATCCCAAACCGAAAAAAAGTAGCTTTAAATTATCTGAACTTTTTTTTTTCATTTTAACCTGTTATCAGAATTCTATTACTTAATAATTAGTTTAAAGTCATTTGGTAGAACAAATATTTATATCAAATATCATTTCCAGATGCTTGTAAAAATTTACTATTGGATGATGAAATGGATTTAGCCCCAGATTATAATAAATTATTAGCAAATAATATAATAGCAATAACTGGTGTAGCAAGATCAGGAACTACTCTAATTGGGAAAGTAATTGGAAGTCTAACTGATACTTTTTATCTTTTTGAACCGCCAACTTTTAGATTAATTCCTCCATTAATACAGGAAGGATATCTAAAAGAAAAACAGGGGATTCAAGTTTTAAAAGCAATTTTATTTGAAGAGTTATATTTACAAATTATTCATGGTAGATATATTAATTTCAATAAAAAAGACGACAGTTATATCGGACACTATATTGATCCTGAAAAAATAAAGGAAAGATGGAACAACTTTAAAAGAAGAAAAGATGTTATTGAAGAACTTGAAAAAAAAAGTTTTCTTTTTGTATTAAAAATTCCAAACATTCAACCAAGTTTAGAAACAATTAAAAAAATATTTCCCAATATTAAGCTTATCCACTTAATAAGAGATGGAAATGATAATATTTCTTCATCAATAAGAAGAGATTTTTATACTATTGAATATCTGAATAAAAGAGATATTGATTGGAGTAATGAAATAAATTCATTAAAAATCCCTTGGTTTATTAATAAAAAAGATAGAGAATTATTTTCAAAATGGAATCAATATACTAGATCTGCGCATATATGGAGGGTTTTAACAGAGATGGGGATGGAGTTTACAAATAAAAACAAGAAAAATGTTTTAGAGTTCAAATTTGAAGATTTTGTAAAAGAACCAATCCCATTTATTGATAGAATTGAAAAATTTGTAGGTAAAAAAAGAACTGATATTACGATTAAGCATATAGAATCAATTAAGATATATAAACAAAGGGTTTATCAAGATAATACATCTAATATTGAATCACCCGAAAAGGAAAAATATATTGAACTGAGAAAAAAACTTAAATATTTATAAATAGAAGATAAAAAGATAATTTTTTTTAGATATATTTATATAAGTAATAAGTATAAACAATACTAATTAGGTAAACATTTGAAAGGGAGGAAAAAAATGCATAAAAAAGTTTTATTAAAAAAGACGCTAGTGATTGGAATATTTATTTTGTTTGTTGGAGTAGTTATTGCACCAACTATTAGCAGTTTCAGCAATCAATTGATAAATAAAAACGTTAGTTCAGAAAGAGTTTCATTTAACCCATTTAAATTAGAATGGAAATATAGAAAACAAATAACAATTGATCATACAAAAGTTGCAGGAAATCTTGTAAATTTTCCTGTGCTAGTTAGTACTGTTGATGCTGATCTTAAAAACAAAGCACAAATTGATGGTGATGATATATTGTTTATGGACAGTAAAGGTGAGGCTGAACAATTATTCCATGAGATTGAATCCTATGACAGTACAATAGGTAAACTTGTTGCATGGGTAAATATTCCGACTGTGTCAAATGCTATCGATATTGATTTTTATATGTATTATGGTAATTCTACTTGTGGTAGCCAAGAATTCACTATTTCCACTTGGGATTCATATCATTGCGGCGTATGGCATTTAAATGATTTACTTGATAGCACAATCAATGGAAATGACGGAGGAAACCACGGAGCAGTTGATTGTACTGGAAAGATTGGAAATGCAAAAGATTTTGAAAAAGATTATCATAATTATGTTGACCTCGGTGATATGCCGGAACCGGCTGATGATATTACATCAAGAGCGACTTTTGAAGCATGGGTAAATCCAGAGACTTTAACAACAACATCTTCAATTATTAATAAAATAGATACAACCTATGAACCAGATATAAGATCATATAAATTTGAAATACTTCAAACAGGTCAAATAAGGTTTTCAGTTCAATCAGGAACATGGACTCCGACAGATGATATCATCCGCTTTACAACTAATGATAATTTAGTTACAACTGGTTCATGGCAGCATGTTGCTGCATTTATTGATTTATCAATAAGAGGAGATACCGCATTATATTATAATGGCGAAGAACAAAGTTATTCAATTCAAATTTTAGGTTATCCCCCATCTCATTTCTATAATGTAGATTTAGATGAAAGATTAGGATTACTAAATCAGGAAGCAGGGGCAATATATTATGATGGCTCAATTGATGAGGTAAGAGTATCAAAGGTTGAAAGAAGTAGCGAATGGATTTCAACAGAATACAATAATCAAAATGATGTTTTAAGCTTCCTTACAATTGGTCCAGAAGAAACAAAGTCAAAATCACTTTATAAGATATTAATATTCAATTATTTAGAGCAATTTCAATTATTAAATCTATTACTTCAATTCGTCAAATTACATTAATTGATAATAAATATTCAGAAGGGAGGAAAAATGAAAGCAAAAATAATTGCTATATTAATTTTGATGCTGTTGATTGCAACTGTTATTCCTGCAGTAGGCATGATAAAGGAGATTAATAATGAGGAACCCAAGTCCTTAGATACTGATTGGTGGCATATGTGGCGCCATGACCCTGGAAACTGTGGAAGTAGTACCTCTGAAGCCCCAAATACTAATCTAATTAGTTGGCAAAAAAATATTGGAGACCAAATTTATTCTGGTGTACCAATTGTTGTAGATAATAAACTTTATATTAGCACAAATTGGTATTTTTTTAATGAACCACCTGGACCACCATCTATTGAAACATTTAACAAACAAAGAGTAAAAATCAAGGATAAATCAATTAATCCATCTGAAATATTTGAAAATCTCTTCGCCGGTATAAATCAATATTCAGGCGGAGTTTATTGTATGGATGCAAATACTGGGGCGCAACTTTGGAATTATCCAATGGATATACCAAATGACCCAGCTGTTTTTGATGGTAAGGTATATGTATCTGAGACTGATTATTATGGCTATTTCAGTTCTCTATATTGCCTTGATGCAAATACTGGTGCCGTTATTTGGTCAAAACCTATATCTGATGGTTGGGTTTTTTCATCAACAATTGTTGCAGAAGATAAAATATATTTAGGATCACTTGATTATTACAATTATTCTGGACAATTCCAATGTTATGATATCAATGGAAACTTAGAATGGACATATACATTACTACCCTATGAAGTTATGCTATTTACAAACCCAGCAGTATCTAATGGAAGGGTTTATTTTACAACAATAGATCTATATTCCTACTACTATGGAAATTTATATTGCTTAGATGCAGAAACAGGTGCATTTCTATGGTCAAAACCTGTGTCAAACTTTTGGTATTGGTTCTTTGATTCAAATTCACCAATATGTGCTGAAAATAATGTATATATTGTAGATATTGATCCTTATAATTATTTTGGATATCTTAGATGTTTTAACGGTGAAACTGGAAGTATAATATGGTCTTACCCACTAGGATTGACTTTTTCAACTCCAGCATATTATGATGGAAGTATCTTTGTAACTGATTTTGATTTATATTCTTATAATGGTCGTATCCTCAGAATCAATGCAGCAACTGGAAGTTTAATATGGAAAAGAGATCTGCCAGGATATTATTATTTCCTGCTTGGAGGTTCTCCAGTGGTTGCAGATGATATGATCTATATTATCCCGTCAATATATTTTTATTATTCGCAAGAACTATACTGTTTGGATGCTGATAACGGTGATCTCATTTGGTACTATTCCCTAGATTACCCAACTTTATCAAATCCATCAATAGCTCTGGGGCGATTATATCTTCCTGATATAAGTGGAAATATCTATGCATTTGGAGTAAAAAACGAACCACCTACCGAACCAGCAATATCTGGACCGCCTGGTGGAAGACCAGGAAAGTCCTATACATATTCATTTACTTCAATTGATGCTGATGGAGACGATGTGTATTATTTCGTATATTGGGACGATGGAACGGAGGAACCCTGGAATGGCCCGCATTCTTCAGGTGCATCATTAACATTATCACATACATGGGATGAAAAAGGAATATACAACATTACTGCAAGAGCAAAAGATAGTCTTGGGTATGAAAGTGATTGGGTAGTCTACCAAGTCAAAATGCCAAAAGATAAAAGTTCAACAGATTTAAACAAAATATTATTTGACAAGCTAATCCAGTATTTTCCTGTTTTATCAAGAATTATAAACCTATTAATCTAAAGGTTTTTAAACACAAGCAAATAATTGATTTACATATAATAGGTAGTTTTAACTATAAGTTTTGGTTATTAATAAATAGAAATATATAAAATTAAATGAAATAAATAATTGATTTATCAAGGAGGGAAAAAAACGAAGAAAATAATAGGTGCAATACTTGTAATTGCAATAATTGTCTTATCTTCGGTTCTATCAGTGAATGGAGAAAGCTACCTTGATAATTCTAACAATTTTCAAAATCCTTCTGAAAAAATTATCAATAGCAGTAGATTTGATGATAACGAGCCAACACCACCTTATTCTAGTTTAAATATTGAAGATATAAAAGGCGGTATCTCACTTAGTATAAAAATCAAAAATAATGGAAATACAAATGTTTCTGATATTCAGGTAATTCTTAGCATTACTGGTGGTTTTTTTATAAGACCTCGTACAAAATATAATACTATACCTCTACTAAAAGCAGGTAAAACAACTGAAATAAAAACCAAAGTATTTGGTTTTGGACTTGGCATTTTAGCACAACTTCCAGAAGTTAAAATTACAATTAGTTCACCAAATACAACTGTTAAAGAAAAAAGATATGCAATTAAAATTCTTGGACCATTTGTTAAAAAAGAATATGAATTACTTAATGAAAACGAGTCATTTAAGGGCTATACATTATTTGCCCCAACATATCTTATTAATAACAGTGGAGATATTATTTACAAGTGGGATAGTACCTATACAGTAGCACGCAGTGTATATCTACTTGAAAATGGTCATTTGCTCAGGTGTTGTTCCCCAGGCATTAATCCAACTTTTTGGGGGGGTGGAGTTACAGGACGTGTTGAAGAATTTGATTTGAATGGAACTGTTGTATGGGAGTTTGAATACTCAACTGAGATGTATTGTCTGCACCATGATATCGAGATATTGCCAAGCGGTAATATTTTGATGAGTGCCTGGGAATATAAAAACTCTGAAGAGGCGATTGCTGCTGGAAGGGACCCAAAAAAACTTCCAATGGGACAATTATGGCCTGACCATATCATCGAAGTTGAGCCGACTAAACCTTCAGGGGGTAATATTGTATGGGAGTGGCACGTGTGGGACCACCTGATTCAGGATTTTGATCCAACAAAAGATAATTACGGAGTAGTTGAAGACCATCCAGAGCTTTTTGATGTCAATTTTGGAGGACAAATCAGTGGTGATTGGAACCATTTAAATTCAATTGACTATAATATAGAGCTTGATCAGATACTAATCAGTTTAGCAGGTCATTCTGAAATTTGGATAATAGATCATAGCACTACAACTGAAGAAGCAGCAGGTCACAATGGAGGTGACAGTGGAAAAGGTGGTGACATTCTCTATCGTTGGGGCAATCCTAGGACTTATCGAGCTGGTGGTACCAGCAATCAAAAATTATTCTTTCAGCATGATGCCCAGTGGATAGAAAATGGATATCCGGGTGAAGGAAATATTATAATTTTTAATAATGGTTTGGGACGTCCAGATGGAAAGTACTCCTCTATTGATGTAATTGTTCCGCCCATTGACAACAATGGAAGTTATAATTATACACAAGGCAGTTCATATGAACCTGAAGAATCTGTATGGACATACACATCTGAAAATCCTATTGATTTTTATGCATCTTATACCTCTGGAGTTCAAAGACTTCCTAATGGAAATACATTGATTTGCAATGGTCCAGAGGGTTTTTTCTTTGAAGTAACGCTTGATAAAAAGGTTGTGTGGCAGTATACAAATCCTTACCCAAGCCCGAGTTTGAATAGGGTGTTTAAAATACGTCGATATTCACCAGA
>WOR8_10008948_pt1 | contig 11868 bp, 8 predicted proteins | sample DeeMarSeWOR38_10_FD_19890 | JGI IMG/M metagenome (IMG submission 19890) | reverse complement strand
ATCTATGTGTAATCTTCAAACCACCTTTATTACTATCATTGTCATATCGTCTTGAATATATTTTGCAAATTCTTTAAATGCATTTCTAAAATCAATTAAAAACTCTTTTGGTGATTTACTCTTGTTCACTTTAACGAACCATCCTAGTCGTTCTAAACCGAATTCTTCATTCAATTCATTCTTTGCTTCGATAATTCCATCGGTATATGCCACGATTAAATCACCGTCGCTCAACTGAATATTTCTTAAACTGAACTCTGAATTATGTGACAGCCCAAGAGCCGGACCAGTAGGTTTTAACAACTGGAGGCTGTTTTTTCTGGAATCCCACCAAATCCCCGGATTATGCCCGGCATTGCAATAACTCAATGTTTTATCCTGCGGGTTTATTTTTATCAGAAGTAGACTGATAAAACGTATTAACGTTAAATTGTATCTGAATAACTCATTCAACCTGGATGATAGTACATGTAACTCTTGCTGTTCGGGACCTAATACTCTTAAAAAAGCCTGAAGTTTTGACATAAGTATACTCGCGGGTAATCCTTTTCCCATTACATCAGCTATAGCAATTCCCTGTGAATCATTTGGATATTTATAGAAATCAAAATAATCTCCCGTAACTATGTGTGCCGGTTCGGTATGCGCTGCAATCTGAAATCCCGGCAAAGCAGGTATCTCCTGTGGTAATAACTGCTTTTGAACTTTTGCAGCTAATTCCAAATCACGTTCCAATCCCCTTATTTGATCATCTGAATAACAATCAAGACAAACTTGCGAAGTGAAATCAAGTTCCAGGTGCCCAATATCTACATCCCCACCGCACTCAGTGCATTTCCCAAATTCACCGTAGTCTATACGTTCTAAAACATTATTATGCTTTTTAATTACTTCGGAGACTTCATCGACATCACATTCAGCCAGGCAAACACTTTTTCCAGATGAATTCACATTAAGTAACTCAAATAGTGCGTCTCTGTGAGATTTCACAGCATCACGAAAACGATCTAAAATATTTTTTTCCATAACAATAAGTATGCTTTATATTATATCCCCCAGACATTAGAGTCTATAGAGTATTATTTTAACTGAATTTATACCAGGTTAAATTTACCGCAAAAACAAATTAATCTCATTGGAAATTTACCAGATATTCTGTACCATTTAATTTATGGTACGAGTAATAAAGGTTTTTGCAAATAGTGCCTAACTTTTCATTATCATCAAATACCGCTACGCCTCTAAGTTTGTAGATCCCTATGCTATTTCCGAGTTTAAATAAAGCAAGGGCAGCAGCTATTCTCACCTCGTCTGTTTCTCCATTATCTAATAACCTCAATAATGGTATCATCGCCTTATCGGCATCATCACCATTCATATAGCCCTCATCAATCAGGTCAAATAATACACTGGCGGCACTGATGTTAAGTCCGTTATTATCGGACTCAATTCCTATTGTGAGGTTATCTACTACGTCAGATTTTTTATCTGGCGGGAACCCGACTTCTTGTGCTAAACCGGCAGTTAATAACAGGATTGAAACAAGCACAACCATTAAAGATTTCATTGCAGTCTCCTTTCCTGAATGTTGTTAAATAATTAATTCACTTGAATATAAGTTTTGAATTGTCTGATGTCGATTAAAATATTATGGAAGGATTTAAATAAATTTAATCAGTAATAATTCGCAGACAATAAACAGATATCAACGAGTGATTTAAATCACTCCTAATTAAAAACCCCTATCAACCTGCCTGCCGTCAGGCAGGTTTTCATTGATAGGGGTAGTAATTAAATTAAATGATATCTTAGCTACTTCATCAACATCATTTTCTTAGTCTCAACAAAGTTACCGGCAGTTAAAGTATAGAAGTAAACACCACTTGGCAGCGATGTTGCGTCAAACTGAACCTCGTGGTTACCTGCAGGAACTACCTGGTTAATCAATGTTCCAACCTCTTCACCCAAAGTGCTATAAATTTTCAATGAAACCAGAGTGTTTTCTTCTGGAAGAGAGAAGTTTATAGTAGTGCTCGGATTAAATGGATTAGGATAATTCTGATTCAGTTTGAATTCTGTCACGCTTGCCAGGATATCGCCAGATTGTTTTGGTAATGGGAGAGGACCAACATGGAAAGGTCTCATCATTTCATGATCTTCGTGTGAGAGAATATGACAGTGCCATACATATCTTCCTGGACGATCAAACTTAGCAATTACTTTACCCATATACCCCGGTGGAATAATAAATGTGTCCTTCCATCCATCTTCGTTGGCTGCTGGGGATTCACCTGGACCGGTAAAATTAATTGAACTTTCGACTATATATCCACCAATTCCGCTACGACTATCGTGCTGACTTTGTGATTGTTCTTCAACCACCGCATTAAATGGTCTCCTTTCCAAAATTTGGAAAGATACCAGATGTAAGTGAATGGGGTGGGCATCTTCAGTAGCATTATAAACCTCCCATACTTCAACATCACCAAGATTTGGATTCTCAGTAATAGCTTCAAACCAAGCAAGAGAACCATTTGTAATTCCACTCACACCTTTTTCACTATCACCATTAATTACACCCAATAATGGTTGAAGACGTCCGTCAGCATCCATCCCTTCAAACAAAGCAAGTTTTCTTGTGGCACCTGTTTGTGTTAATAGATTAATTGTTTCACGTAGGCTTGTGCTTCCTGAAACTGAAAATGTTGGAGGAGTGCTGCCAGCAACTACGTCAAACCTCATAATCTGACCTGTTGGACGATTAACATCAGGATTAAAGTTGGCTCCTTTAAAGGGTTCATCCGGTCCGGTATTAACAACAGTAAATTGACCGGTGCGACCTGTGAAGTCAACAATTAGATCCGCTCTTTCACCAGGAGCAAGTAATAGTTCACTCAGTGATACAGGATATTCTAAAAATCCATTGTCGGTTCCAATTTGATAAAAGGAAATAGCTGATCCGCTTCCGTCCTGTATTTTGAAGTTATAAAATCGTGAATCAGATCCATTCAAAAATCTAAAGCGATACTTTGTCTGTTCAACATCAAGCTTAGGCCAAGCTTTTCCATTGACCAGAATAAAATCACCGAAAAATTCGGCGACTATAGATGGTTCAACTCCACCAAAACCACCTGAAGGAATGTTACCGTCAAAGAAAGGATCACCACCGTTGGCTGGTAAAAATAGTTCACCGTTATCGTAGAACATACGATCCTGGACAACAATCTCAATTTCATAATCACCACCCGGTAAGGTCCCAGCATCTATCATTGCAAGCTCGTTGTCATCTCTTAAAAAATAGAACCCAGCTAAACCTGCATAAACGTTCAGCCTAGTAATACCTAATGCATGATCGTGATACCATAGAGTAGCAGCTTCCTGGTCGTTATCATAGACATATCTTTTCTTTTCAAAATACTTGCCCTTTTCAGAAAATTTTTGTGTAAACCAAGCTTCTGGTAAGCCATCACTAGCAGACTCTGTATGACCACCATGCAGGTGGGTAACAGTTGGAACATTACCAGCATCATACCAGTTTTTCACTTCTTGTGCAGTGTGAAGATAATCAGGGTGTGCCATATGAAGACTTGCGTCAACAGGTAAAAAATGTCCGGGCAAATTATTTCTTTCTTATCTCTTTTTGCAACTATAGTAGCGCCAGGATAAGTTGGTGGAAGTTTAGGAAACTGATAAGCCCATACTTTAGTATCAGTATATCCTCCAGGGGTAGTGAGTCCAAGATTTTGTCTTGTCTCAACCATATTAACGTTTAGATTTTTACTGCTTGTTACATCGACCCTCAATCCCAAATCCTTAATAACAGGTAAAGGATTAACATACTTGGGATGAATTGTTGGATCAAGTAATGATGGTTGAGAAAAACCTGTTTGCTGAAAAAAAATCAGCGCCAGAACAAGCAAGACTCCAAATTGAATCTTGTGCATAGAAAACAAATTAAGCATAGAACCTCCTTATTTGTTTGTAAGTTATTGATTGAGTTAGTTAGAAAATGAATATCGCTTCAATAACAATTAAATTAGCTTAGATTTTTTTGTGGGATCCCTCTTTCAAGTCGCCCTTTAAACACTGCCCTCATTTTTATATTTGTTAAGCTTATAATGCAAAATTATTTTGTATATGTCAATAATTTGATATTATTAAATTATTACCTATAGCAAGTTAATGAGATTATTATGCTTGTTAAGCTTTGTGATGGTAAATAATTATGTTGTAATGATATTTTAATTAAGTGTTTCAATAAGAAAAAAACCAGCAACAAATCTACACTCGGGTAAATTTTTTCTTGTGGGGGATTAGTAATCAACTATAATCAGAGAATGAATAATAAAAAGCAGTAATTAATGTTATTATCTGAAAATTGAGAAATTAATCTTAACTTATTTTCACTCTATTATTTGAATAGCATTATTACTAGAAAAGGATTATGCAGCATCAAAAACTATTATGAAATTATTAAGGCTATCTTAATCCAGTACTTATATTATTTTTATCTTTGAATAGAAAGACCTTTTTAAATTCGTTTAATTCAATATTTAAAGGAAAAGAGAATATGAAAAAATTTCCTATTTTAATTTTAATGGTTATGATAACAGCCTTAAATTTTGGACAGGTTAATTCAAATTACGATGGTCCAAAACCTGAAATAAAAAAAGGCTCCAAATCATTTGTATTCAGATATACACCCTTTCAAAGTAATCTGGAACCTGCTTATGTGAGTACTGTATCTGATTTTGACGAAGAAAACCTCGACTTATTTGGCATAGGATTCAGATACTTCTTTACTGATGAAATTGGAGTTACCGGTGGATTGAATTTCGGCACTTCTTCATCATCTGAGGAATTTACAAATGGAGATAAATTGGATATTTCTTCTACATCATTTGGAATTTCTGCCGATGCTAATTATCATTTTCACGCACTCTACAGTGTTTCTCCATATGTTGGAGTAAACATAAACTTTGGTAGTCTCTCATCCACTACTGAAGAAACAGAAGACGGCACTACCACTAAAACTGAATACTATGGAAATGGATTTGGCGTTGGGGTAAATTTTGGTTTTGATTGGTATTTTACGGCAGGCTTATCCCTTGGAGGTAAGTATACACTTGGACTCAGAAGGCTAGGGAAACCGGAGGTGAAAACTGGTAATACAACTATAGAGGGGCAAAGCTCTTCTTTCTTCGGAATTGGCTATGCAAGTATAATTCTTAATGTTCACATCTGACTTTAAATAGTAAAACCCCTGTTCTTCTAACAAGGGAAGAGTATATTCTTCTCAAAACAGGGGTTCATTCTTATTCAGTCTAGAGATACTACAGTATGATAACAATCAACAATGATACAATTATTATACTATAAATTATCAGTCCTATTTTACCTGCAATAATCCCCTTAAAAGTAGTGTGACTATTAATTCCTATAGTACTCTTCATCAAAATTAGTCCTCCAGCTAATAAATTTTGAATCAAAGCTATCTGCAGCTTCCTTAAGTGTTTCAAAACATTCAATTACTTTAGTTAGACCGAACGCCCAAAAGTTTATCAGTATATCCTTTTGTGGGTATACCAACTTTAATTGGTTTTTCTTTTCAGCTACTTTTCGAAACATTTTTATTATTATTCCAATAAAAGTAGAATCGACATAAGTGCACGCCGATAGGTCAACTATTATTTTCTCCTGGTTAAAAATTGCTCCTTTTTCCATCTCTTCCCAGAATGGTTTTGCATCCCTGAGAGTTGCTACAACCAGGTCAACCTTAACAACTATAATGTCTTCGATAAATTTGAATTTGAAGCTTTCCATCGATTATCAACCTGATTGTTATTATTACTTTTTCAGGTAGCAATATTGTGCCAGTTTTTTATAAATTTTTTGAAGAAAAAATCGTTTGAGTGGTTAAAAAATGAGAGTTAATTTTATTTTGAAACAGTTTAAAAAGAATCGAATTATGTTGATGACGGGGAATAAACACGTATTAGAAATGAAGGCAGATGTTGTTTTTAAATTACAAACTTGTATAACTGACGGCTAATATTAAAAGGAATTGCAGATCTGCGATTTCTAATCTCCAAATAATATACAGCATCTTTTATATACGGATTAAGTTTTTATATAGTCTGATTTAAATAATCAGCCGCAATAAAAACATAACATATCTGCTTCCGAATAAGTATAGGTAATACTGAGAAGTATAAGTAAATATTAAATGGAAATAATATTAAAAAAATCCCTTGCTACTTTAGAGATAGCAAGGGAGTTAAATCAAGTTTGTCATCGGAAAGATTACTTCATTAAAATCATCTTCTTTGTATCCACAAAAATTTCTCCTGCCTGCCCCTTTTTTGAGCGTGCCGAAGGATCGCCGGCCCCGCCGTTGGCTGGATAAACTTGGAGTCTGTAAAAGTAAATACCGCTTGGTATTGCTTCAGCATTCCAAACAGATTCATAAGTACCAGAAGATTTGATTCCATTCTCTAATAAATTAATTCTTTCACCAAGTGCATTGAAAATTTCCAGTTTTACTAAACTTTCTTCAGGAATTGAGTATCGAATCATCGTTATTGGATTAAAAGGGTTAGGATAGTTTTGATTCAACTCAAATGCAATTATGTTCTCTTTATCATCTTTAACATCAGTAGGTGATATGGATCCGAGATTAGTCTCAAATACAGATCTTCCAAATGTGCCAATCCTTAAATACCCGCTATCGTTATGAACAACATAATCAAAATCATTTGCGACGACAAAGGGCATTCCATTTCCCTCTCTAATCCAGGTAACTCCTTCATCAGTTGAGCTGTATACACCAAAATCATTGGCAGCATAGTAATAATTAGTCTCAGGATCAACAAACAAATCATTATGAGGAATATCAGGTAAGTCACCAGAAATGTTTGTCCAATTTTCACCAAGATCTGTAGTCTTGTAAATTTTGTTTCCAGGTGAATAGCCGGATTTAACCAAGTAAAATGTGTTCTCGTCAATTGGATCACATACAACTCTTGATATATATCTGGATAATCCTCCAAAATTATTTCTTTGGTGCCAGGTAAAGCCACCATCTGTTGAGTACTTTACTACTGGAAAATTTGTATAGTAACTGCCTGCAAATATCATAATATCCGGGTTAATTGAACTTTGGTCCATCGTATTTATTAATGCATTGGCAGACACGACATTAGTTATTGAATTCCAATTTTGACCTCTATTTGTTGAACGCCAAATTCTATTAGTTGCAGCATATACCCACTGATTATTTGTTGGGTGCAAAAAATACGGTGTTATCCAGGGACCGCTTAGATTAAAAAAATATTGGAATGAGCTACCAAAATCAGTACTCATTGCTGTGTTTCCATTCTGTGTGGAAATATAGATCGCATTTGGATCAGTATGATCGAAAAATACTTCCATACCATCTCCACCGTAAAGATCCTGATATGGAGTGTTCCCTCGATCGTAAGTAATACCTATACCGTTATCCTGCATACCAACCATTAATGTATCTGGATTAAACTTATGCGAAGCCATTCTATAAACCTGCATCGTGGTAATTCCATTATTTCTATGTACCCAATTGATTCCTCCGTTAGTTGATTTATAAATTCCACCATCGCAGGCTAGGTAAAGGATATTATTATCAGATGGAGCAAATAAAATTTTATGTATATCTACGTGAACCAGACAACCGTTCGAGCTATTGCTACCTGAAATCCTCATTGGTGAAAAATTCTGACCATCGGTAGTTTGATACAATTCTACATTACCAACCAGAACCTGGTCAGGATTTGATGGATTAACGGCAACAGTTAAATCATAGAATCCCTGATCATAAAAAAAGTTAATTGAAGGATACGCGCCTCCAAACCAAGTCCCGGGTGATATGTGATTCCAGTTAAGACCACCATCTGTTGTTTTATAGGCACGTGTTAAAGCAGTATCACCGCTTACTGCAGTAAAATTAAAAATAGTAGCATATAATACTGAAGGATTTGAATTGCAAAGAGATATCTGCATTCTTGTAATTTCACTATTGAATTGCAGACCATTATTGCTTTGAGTCCAGGTAAGACCAGCATCAGTTGATATATGGAAACCTGCAGTGCTCAGCCTATCTCCCGTCGCAGCATAGACAATATTTGGATCGGTCGGATGAAAAATTACATCAGATGCATCACCTGCTATGAGCGTTCTATCCCAATTTTCTCCCGCGTCCGTGCTGAGCCATATTCCTTCATTAGTAAGATCTCCCCTATGCCAAACTCCTCCCCCAAGTGCTGCGATCACTCTGTTAGAATTGTGTGGACTGACTTCCAAATCACCAAACTGTGTAATTCCGCCAAAACCATTCGTAATTAGATCCCAAGTTAATCCTCCATCAGTCGATTTATAAAGACCATCACCTTCAAAGCTTCCAGCATAAAGACTAAAAAAAGTGGCAACGAACTCACCTGCTCCGGCATAAATAGTATTGGGGTTATTAGGATCAATTGCAATGGCTCCATACGTTAGCGAGGGAAGTTGATCTCCAATATTCATCCAGGTATTACCTCCGTCAGTTGTCTTCCATAAACCGCCTGAAGCTGCACCAATGTATACTACATCAGGATTCGCTGGATGAATTGCCATTCCACGAACTCTGCCACTTACTCTTCCCCAATACGGGGGCCCGCCATATCCTCCGGTAAAGTTAATTCCATCAGGACCAATTGATGACCATTGAAGACTATTCGGTTTTAAAGGTTTATCAATTGAATACTTATTCATCTCCTTCTTCAACTCTGATTGATGAGTATAGGCAGATACCGTATCATAAGGAATAGCCCTTTGCTTTACCAACCATTCTGTTCTCTTAAAAGCTTTGCTTTGTTTTATTGCATCTGGGATCCTATCCCATAGTGACTGCTGTTGTGCTAAAATTGAATTAAAAAAAAGAGTGAGAAATATCATAAGTAAAAATCTAAATAGTAATTTTTTAGTAATCATTCTTTCCTCCTTCTATAATTAAATTTTGAACTATCTGATTTGGAGTATTGGTAGGTTTTAAAACTGAAGTTAAAGGAAGGTAATTTCAAATTCGCCTCTATAAAATCCTGTGGTTTAATAAGATTAAACCATTATAATCTTACTATATTATTCATTCAATATTTTTGAAACGATCGGAAAATTAATGATGGTGAGTGGTCCTGTATGAGGACTAAAATATGAATTACTGATCATCAGTTAATTTTAACCTCTCAGAGTAGTCGGAATTAGAAATTAATTACTGATTGAATGAGTTATAGTTTTCTGATGTTAAGATTGGACGAATCTATATTAACAGATAATTATTTTACCCTCATAATCAGCAGCGGCATATCGTTCTTCGTAAAATGGCTAAGTTGTTATATAGTATAACTTAAAAAATCAGTCTCAACAAAAACGCAACAAATTCTCTTCTACATGAATAAAGATTACATTTATAAATGTATCCGGCTATAATATTGAAATGTTATTGTAAAAAAGCTCTTGCAACTTTGAGTTAGCAAGGGCGCTAAGCATCTGAGTGGAATTGTAACTTACTTCAATAAGATCATCGTCTTTGTCCTTCCAAGGCAGGATTTCTTCCCGATGTATCGGGACTCAATTTCTATTTCAGAAGCAACATTTTTTTTGTTTCAATATAGTTACCTGCCCCGCCGTTGGCGGGATAAACTTGTAAGCTGTAGAAGTAAACTCCGCTTGATAATCCCTCTGCATACCAATTTATCTCATAATTGCCTGGTTGTTGTTCTTCATTTACTAAAGTAGTTACCTCCCTTCCCAAAACATCATAAACTTTAAGCGTCACTAAAGTCCCTCCTTTAGGGAGATTTAGGGAACCTGCCCCTCCGGTAGGCAGGGCTGGTATTTGATATTTTATTTTTGTTGAAGGATTGAATGGGTTCGGATAATTCAGAGATAGCGAAAATGCTGATGGTATTTCAGTGTTGTGACTTTCTTGCTCAATGTTTAGAATTACTCCACCTTCCCGATAAACTGCTAATCCACCCAACCATGTTCCAATCCATTTGTTGTCATTATCATCTATTGCAAGAGCATAGACCCAGTTATCAGGTAAACCAGAATTCCAGGGATTATATACTGTCCAGTTTGTGCCATCAAACTGCGCTAATCCCCACCAGGTTCCTGTCCATATATTATTACCATCTATTTCAAGAGACAGAATTATGTTACTAGGCAAGTCTGAGTTTGATGTGTTATATACTGTCCAGTCTGTGCCATCGAACTTTGCCAATCCGCCACCATAAGTTCCAATCCATAAGTTGTTACTACCATCCACTGCAAGAGCATAAACACGGTTATATGGTAAGCCAGAATTTGATTCGTTATATACTGTCCAGTTTGTGCCATCAAACTTCACCAATCCCCAAGACCCAATCCATATATTGCTCCCGTCTACTGCAAGAGCAAGGCACTCATTATCAGGCAAGGGAGAATTTAATGTGTCGTATACTGTCCAATTTGTGCCATCAAACTTAGCAACTCCGCCAGAATAAGTTCCAATCCAAATATTACTGCCATCTATTGCAATAGCCCTGATAGTATTATCAGGCAAACCGGAATTTGATGTATCGTATACTGTCCAGTTGGTCCCATCAAACTTCGTTAATCCACCACTTGCAATCCAAATATTACTACCATCTATTGTTAGAGACCCGGCACTGTTATCAGGCAAGCCAGAATTAGTTGTATCATAAACTGTCCAATTTGTGCCATCAAACTTCGTTAATCCATCACTTCCAATCCATCTATTGCTACCATCTGTTGCAAGAGAATAGACCTGGTTACCAGGCAATCCGGAATTTGATGGATCATATACTGCCCAGTTGGAGCCATCAAACTTTGCTAAACCACCCCCGCCAGTTCCAATCCAAATATTGCTACTATCTATTGCAAGAGACATGACACCATTATCAGGCAAGCCAGAATTTGATGTGTTATATACTGTCCAGTTGGTGCCATCAAACTTTGCTAATCCAGCACCAGAATTTTCTGATCCCCCACTAGTTCCAATCCATATATTGCTGCCATCTTTTGCAATAGACGAGACACTGTTATCAGGCAATCCGGAATTTGTTGTGTCGTATACTGTCCAATTTGTTCCATCAAACTTAGTTAGTCCACAATGATAAGTTCCAATCCATATATAGCTGCCATCTATTGCAATAGACGAGATACTGTTATGAGGCAAGCCACAATTAGTTGTATCATAAACTGTCCAGTTAGTGCCATCAAATTTTGCAAGTCCACCGCCAGGTTGCTGCCAATACCGGCCGGTTCCAATCCATATATTGTTACCATCTATTGCAATAGAAGAGACCCGGTTATCAGGTAATCCGGAATTTGATTCGTTATATACTGTCCAGTTTGAGCCATCAAACTTAGCTAATCCACCACCGCCAGTTCCAACCCATATACTGATATGGTTATCAGGCAATCCAGAAGATGTGTAATAAACGGTCCAGTTAGTGCCATCAAATTTTGCTAATCCAAGCCAGGTTCCAATCCATACATTGTTACCATCTATTGCTAGTGCATTGACATTGTTATGAGGCAAGCCAGAATTTGCGCTATTATAAAAACTCATTTCCCCTGTAGTCTTATCTAACCTCACTAATCCACCTTCACCAGCTCCAATCCATAGTTCATTCCCATTATCAGCGAGTGCATAGATCCGTTGTCCATTGGTATAATTTATCCAATCCGGGTATTGCGCAAAGCTATTGCTCCAGCAAGCTAGCGCGCAAATTATAAAAAACAGGACATAATTTTTCATTGCAACCTCCTTTATGAGTGACATCATAAAAT
>WOR8_10008866_pt1 | contig 11870 bp, 10 predicted proteins | sample DeeMarSeWOR38_10_FD_19890 | JGI IMG/M metagenome (IMG submission 19890) | reverse complement strand
GCTTGTCGAAGGGAACCACCTGGTAGTAAAATCTGCCCTTACCCTCTCTATAGGAGTCTACCGTCTGGAATCGTGACTCCCCTGTTTTGACCTTGACGGTAGTTATCAGTTCAAAATCACGAGTACAGCCAGGGCAGTCGCTTACCTCCGGCCGGGGCTTGCTGCGATAGACATTGAAGCCTACAACATCTTTATCCGGCGCTGCTATCGTCCAGGTCAGCCGCACGCCACTAGCCTCAACAACCGCCTGCAAATCATTCACCCGGGGTAATTTTTTCTCGCTGCACCTGGCCACGACTTCCTCTTTGTCATCTATTCAGCTCTTCCTCGGCACTGCTGACGGCTTGCCGGACTTGCTGCAGCGAAGTTCCCCCAACGGAATTGCGGCTATCCACGGAATGTTTCAGGTCCAGCACTGCATAGATCTTATCATCGATCACTTTGCTGAACCCCCTCAACTCGTCCAGGGTCAAACTCTCCAGTTCCTTGCCCTGCTCCAGACAATATCGTACCAATTTACCCACTGTTTGGTGAGCCAGTCGGAACGGCACCCCCTTCAACACCAGGTATTCTGCAACATCGGTGGCCAGAGTGAAGCCGGCAGTTGCCATCTCTTCCATGCGTTCTTTGTTTACCCTTACGTGTTCCCATAGTTTGGCCAAGACTCTCAGGCTGGTGTCAAAGAGCGGTTCCTTGTCTTCCTGAAGATCCCGGTTGTATGCCAGAGGCAACCCCTTCATCATGGTCAGCAAACTCATCAAGTTGCCGTACACCCTGCCGCTCTTGCCGCGCACCAACTCAGCTACGTCAGGGTTCTTTTTCTGCGGCATGATGGACGAACCCGTACAGAAGGCCTCCGACAGTTCCACATAACCGAACTCGATTGAACTCCAGAGAACAGTTCCACATAACCGAACTCGATTGAACTCCAGAGAATGAGTTCTTCGCACATGCGGCTCAAATGCATCATGATGAGGGCGGCAGCAGCGGTAAATTCAATAATGAAATCCCGGTCACTGACGGCATCGATACTGTTACGGCTGAGTGCCGGGAAATCGAGCAATTCAGCAGTGGTATTACTGTCGATGGGAAGAGATGTTCCGGCAAGTGCACCGCTACCCAGCGGAGAGATGTTGATCCGCTCCAAACAGGCGGCCAGTCGCTGCCGGTCACGCCTGAACATCTCATAATAGGCCATGAGGTGATGGGAAAAGAGCACAGGCTGGGCGTGCTGCAAATGGGTGAAACCAGCCATGATGACACCGAGGTTGGCCTTGGCCTGCGCCACCAAATTGCTCTGTAAATCCTTCAGGTCTTCCTCGGTACCCTTGACTTCGTCTCTGAGAAAGAGGCGCATATCCAGTGCCACCTGGTCATTACGACTGCGCCCGGTATGGAGCTTGCCTCCAACTTCGCCTACCTTTTCCATAAGACGTTGCTCGATAGCCATATGCACGTCTTCCTGGGTGTCGTCGAAACTGAAAGACCCACGTTCGATTTCACGCAGGATTTCGCTCAGCCCCTGAATCAGGGTGTCTGCCTCTTCTGCGCTCAGCAGACCCTGCTGAGCCAGCATCCGGCAGTGGGCCATGCTCCCCTGGATGTCATAGCGGTACAACCGCCGATCGAAGCGGATGGACGCAGTAAAGCTTTCAACCAACTGGTTGGTTGCTTCTCGAAACCGACCATGCCACAGCTTGCCAGCCATCTCTACTCCCGATTTATTGGTTCGCCTGTTTACCGGTTGAGCCGACTGCTTTCATAAATTTCTCCTCAGGCTAAACTGACTAAACTGGCCAACCGGTAAACTACTTTTCCTGTGACGCCTGGAGACGCAGCCGAAGTCCCAGAAGTTTTATGAAACCGTCCGCATCGCTCTGGTCAAATACTGCGTCCTTCTCGAAGGTGGCGAGGTCGGACCGGTAGAGTGAACGTGTAGATTTCCTACCCACCACCTGACAGGAACCTTTGTATAATTTCAGTCGCGCCCTACCCCACACATTGTCCTGGGCCGCGTCCATGGTCTCCTGGAGCAACCTCATTTCCGGTGAAAACCAGAAGCCATTGTAGATCAGACTTGCATATCTGGGAATGAGACCGTCGCGCAGGTGCAGAACCTCACGATCCATGGTGATGGACTCCACCGCCTGGTGCGCCATCCTCAGGATGGTCCCTCCTGGGGTTTCATAAACCCCCCTAGACTTCATTCCCACGAACCGATTCTCAACAAGATCCACCCTGCCAATACCGTTGGCTCCTCCCAATTCGTTGAGCCGGGCAAGTAAGGCGGCGCATCCCAAACGGTCCCCGTCCACTGCCACAGGATTGCCCTGTTCAAAGTCAATCTCAACATAAGCGGGTGTATCCGGGGCATCTTCCGGGGCGATAGTCAGCTTGAACATTTCCGGGTCCGGCTCCCTCCAGGGATCTTCGAGTGCCCCACCTTCATATGACAGGTGGAGGAGATTGCCGTCCATGCTGTAAGGTTTTTCCGGCGTAACCGGCACCGGGATCCCATGGGTCCCAGCGAAGTGCAGTAAGTCCTGGCGTGACGTTAACTGCCATCGCCGCCAGGGGGCGATGATCTTGAGATCCGGGTTCAACGCGGTGTAGCTGAGCTCGAACCTGACCTGGTCGTTGCCCTTGCCAGTAGCTCCATGACTCACCGCATCAGCGTCTTCCGCGGCAGCCACGGCTACCTGCCTTTTGGCAATGAGAGGACGAGCAAGAGAGGTGCCCAATAGGTAGTGCCCTTCGTAGACGGCATTGGCCCTGAAGGCTGGAAAGACATAATCCCGAACGAATTCTTCCCGCAGGTCTTCGATGATGACCTTGCTGGCTCCCGTATTCAGGGCTTTTTGCCTGACGGTTTCAAGATCATCCCCCTGCCCCAAATCGGCGGCAAAGGCAATCACCTCGCATTGATACTCTTCCAAGAGCCATTTGAGAATGATGGAGGTGTCCAGGCCACCTGAGTAGGCCAGCACCACTTTTTTTACTTGCTCAGCCAATCTATTTCCTCCCCGAACACGGTTATTCGTTATTGGTTATTAGGTTCACTTCGAACCATTACAATAGTCGATTAACAATTAACATATAACGGATAACCAATACCGTTGTGCGCTTTGGTTGTCGACGTGTTGTCGCTCCTTTGAGGATCGCCGTCGCTACTGAGATCCTTTCTGCCTGGTCAAATATCGCCGAGTTCGGACCATCCATTACTTCATCAGTGATTTCCTCGCCCCGGTGTGCCGGCAGACAGTGCATGACAACTACGTCCGGCTTCGCCTCCCGCACCAGGTCAGCATTAATTTGGTAATTCTGAAAAGCCGCCAATCGCTCCTGGCGTTCTTCCTCCTGCCCCATGCTGGTCCAGACGTCGGTATTGATAACATCTGCATTTTTTACCGCCTGCACGGGATCGTGACCAAAATGAATCCGGTCCCCGGCCAATTCCTGCCCCCGTCGCAAGATCTCCTTTTTCGGCTCATATCCTGCTGGACAGGCCAGGGATAGTTGAAAGTCCAAACGAGCAGCGGCATTAATCCACGAGTGGGCCACATTGTTGCCGTCACCCACCCAGGTCACGTGCAGCGGTTGAAGGTCGCCTTTCTTCTCTTTGATGGTCAGTATGTCGCTCAAGACCTGACAGGGATGATAGAGGTCGGTAAGGCCGTTAAATCTCGGCGTGTCTGGCCAGTTCCTGCAAATTGCCATCATCATAGGTGCGCACAACAAGACCGTCAATGTAGCGGGAGAGAACCAGAGCGGTATCCTGCAGGGACTCATCCCGAGAGAGCTGGGTTTCCTTCGAACTCATAAAAACTACTTGACCGCCCAGTTGGTACATTGCTACCTCAAAAGAGACTCTGGTGCGGGTGGATGGCTTGTCAAAGAGCAGCCCCAGGGTTTTCCCCGTAAGGGTTGGTTTCAGCTCGCCCTTTTTCCACTGTGCTTTCAGGAGGGATGCCCGCGCCAACAAAGCATCAATCTCTTCAGCGCTCAAATCCAAAATGGTTATAAGAGTTTTTTTCATGACTGCTTGTTCCAACTCGTATAGCGGACTGCGTCTGCGCGCCAAACTGTCCACGGTTCTCATATCTGGGCGAAGATCGCATCCAGGGTCTCGATCAGCCGGTCCACTTCCTCGGAAGTCACTATCAATGGCGGGATAAAACGAAGGACCTTCTCGGCAGTACAGTTGATCAAAACACCCCGCTCCTGGCATTGGATTACAATCTCGGCACCAGGAAAATCGAGTTCCATTCCAAGTATAAGGCCGCGGCCTCGCACTTCTCGAACAAAAGAATACTTTCTGCTCAGGGAAAGCAGTTGCTCCCTAAAGTAGTCTCCCACACTCTGGACCCTGTCCAAAAAACCCTGCTGGCTGATTTGGCGGAGAACCTCAATGGCCACTGCTGTGACCAGTGGTGTGCCCCCGAAAGTGCTGGCATGACTACCGGGAGTGAATGCTTCCGCCACTTCACTGCTCGCAAGCATGGCGCCTATTGGAATTCCATTTGCCAGCGCTTTGGCCAGAGTCATGATGTCCGGGGCCACACCCTCATGCTGGTGGGAGAAAAGTTTCCCGGTTCTCCCCATTCCCACCTGAATCTCGTCGTAGATCAGCAGCAAATCGCGCTTAAAACAGAGCTCCCGAAGACCGGCAAGGTACTGCGCCTCCGGCACCCGAACGCCGCCCTCTCCCTGAATGGGCTCCACCAGAACCGCGCACACCGTTTCGTCAATGGCTTCGGCCACCGCATCCAAGTCATCGAAAGCCACATAGCGAAACCCATCCACCAACGGTTCAAAACCCTCCTGCACCTTGTACTGCCCGGTGGCGGAGAGAGTGGCCAGGGTGCGCCCGTGAAAGGAATCCTTCATGGTAATAATACCGTAGCGCCCGGGACCATAACGCTGCCGCGAGTATTTTCGCGCCAGCTTGATGGCTGCTTCGTTTGCCTCGGCACCGCTGTTACCGAAAAACACTTTGTCGGCAAAACAAACACTGGTTAGATCACCGGCCAACTTCGCCTGGGGTTCGGTGTAGTAGAGGTTTGAAACATGCACCAACTGCTGCGCCTGCTCGTGCAATACCCTGGCAAGCTCAGGGGGGCAGTGACCCAGGTTGCAAACCGCAATCCCGGCCACGAAATCCAGATACTGGCGACCTTCCTGATCCCACAGGTTGCAGCCACTGCCTCTGAGAAGCGCTACATTGAAGCGATTGTAGGTCTGGCAGATGTGAGCCCGGGACTTTTGCATGAGATCTTGTGTGTCCATTGGTTCCTTCGAATCGCTCATGAGTTAATTCGAGAATTAGAAAATTAGTCAAATAGTCGATTCGTTAAATCGTTGATGCCTCATTGAGGCCATTTATAACCATTTGACTATTCGACAAATTGACGATTTGACTTGCTGCCTGCTGCAATCTGCCAGCTGCCTGCTGTATTTCCCTGTGCCCTATGCTTTCTGCTCCATGCTCACTATTTCCGTACCAATGCCTCGATCCATGAAAATCTCGAGAAGTACGGCATGTTCTAGCCTGCCGTCAATTATGTGAGCCTTGTCCACCCCGCCGTTCACAGCCTCAATGGCATACTTTACTTTGGGAATCATGCCTCCAGTAAGGATACCCTTCTTAACAAGCTCGGCGGCCTGGGTTGTGTCCAAACTTGAAATGAGGTTGCCGTCAGAATCCAACACTCCCGGAACATCGGTGAGCAAGATCAGTTTGGCGGCATTGAGGGCCGGGGCGAGCTTGCCGGCGACAAGGTCGGCATTGATGTTGTACGTCTCCCCTTCAGCCCCCACACCAACCGGAGCGATCACCGGGATGAAGCGGCTCGCCTCGAGGGCCTGAATTACCTCAGCGCGAATGGTCTCCACCTTACCTACCATTCCCAGATCGATGAGCTCCGGGGGTTTATCCCCCTCCTGATCACTGTAGAGTTCTAGCTTGCTGGCCTCGATCAAACGGCCATCTTTACCGCTGAGTCCAACGGCCCGGCCCCCGTGCTGGTTGATAAGAGCCACGATTTCTTTGTTTACCTTGCCAACCAGCACCATTTCCACCACGTCCATGGTTTCCCGGTCGGTGACTCGCATGCCCTCACGGAAGTCAGATTTTTTTCCTATCCGCTCCAGCGTTTGCCCTATTTGCGGCCCGCCGCCATGAACCACCACCGGGTTGATGCCGGCGTATTTAAGCAAAACGATGTCCTGGGCGAAACTGTCCTTGAGGCGCTCGTCCACCATGGCATGGCCGCCGTACTTGATGACAATGGTTCTCTGGTAAAACTGGCGCATCCAAGGCAGCGCTTCTATAAGCACATTTGCTTTTTCAATAAGTTTTTCCATAAGATACATGCCTAAAGTGAGTAAAAATCTAAAATCCCAAATTCCAAGCACCAAATCTCAGGGTGTCAGGTTTCAGGTGTCAGGAAAAAGCAACATAGAAGCTGAAACCTGAACACTGAAACCTGGAACCTTCTTCCCAGTGTCTAGTGCATAGTGTTGAGCGCCTAATTCTGCCCGCTGTCTGCTGCTAGCTGCCAGCTTTATTTCCCTCTGCTCTAAGCCTTTTACAAAATATACCTGCTAAGGTCTTCGTCCTTGACTATGTCCTGAAGTTTTTCCTGGACGTACTGCCGGGTAATGGCGATTCGCTGCCCCTTCAATTGGTGCGCATTGAAGGAAACTTCATCCAAAAGCCTTTCCATCACAGTGTGCAGCCGTCTGGCGCCAATGTTCTCCGTTCGAGAGTTGACGTCGTGGGCTATCTGGGCCACTTCCTCTATGGCGTCCTGTTCGTAGACAAGCTCAATCCCCTCGGTGGCCATCAAGGCTTCATACTGAATGGTCAACGCATTTTCGGGTTCCTTAAGAATACGGACAAACTCCTCTTTGCCCAGAGGATTCAGCTCCACCCGAATCGGAAATCGTCCCTGGAGTTCGGGGATCAAATCAGAAGGTTTAGAGGCGTGAAAAGCCCCCGAAGCTATGAACAGAATGTGGTCGGTGCGGACCATGCCGTACTTGGTATTCACGGTGGAACCCTCGACAATGGGCAACAGATCGCGCTGTACTCCCTCCCGCGACACATCGGGTCCCCTGGTGCTCTCCCGAGAAGCTATTTTGTCAATTTCATCCAGGAAGATAATGCCAGAGTGTTCCACCCTCTCGATGGCCAACTTGACGACCTTGTCCATATCGATTAGCCGCTGCGCTTCCTCTTGGGCAAGGATTTCCAGCGCTTCCGGGAGTTTGACCTTGCGCCGTTTAGTGCGACGCGGCATCATGTTGCTCAACATCTCCCGGAAGTTGATGTCCATCTCTTCCAACCCGGCACTACTGAAAATCTCGACCATGGGGTAATTGCGATCACTGACCTCCAGATCCAGGTAACGCTCGTCAAGTTTTCCTTCCCGCAACAGCCGGCGGAGTTTCTCTCGCGTTCTGGAACGATCCCCCGCCTCGGTCCGTTCGAGTTCGGTGGTGGTTTCCGGGCCGGTTTCTGCCGGGTACTCCTGACCTCTTTCGCTGGGAAGCAAAATGTCCAGGGTCTTCTCTTCAGCGATTTCGCCGGCCCGGACCATTACGCTTTCTTGTTCTTCCCCTCTGACCATGTTCACTGCCAGCTCGCAGAGATCACGAATCATAGATTCCACATCACGCCCTACATACCCCACCTCGGTAAATTTGGAGGCCTCGAGCTTCAAAAACGGTGAATTGGCCAAAGAGGCGAGACGGCGGGCTATTTCTGTCTTGCCCACGCCCGTGGGGCCAATCATGATGATATTTTTCGGAGCGATCTCGTCCCTGAGATGCACGGGTACCTGTTGGCGCCGCCAACGATTTCTGAGGGCGATGGCCACCGATCGTTTGGCGTCTTCCTGGCCAACGATATATTTGTCCAGCTCCTCGACTATTTCAGGTGGAGTCAATGCCTTCATTGTCTTTACTCAGTTCTTCAAAAACAAACTCATCATTGGTGTATACACACAGCTCGGCTGTGATTTCCATGGCCGCCTCGGCAATCCGGCGGGCATTGAGGTCAGTATGCTTCGCCAGAGCACGCGCCGCAGCTAGCGCCTGGGGGCCACCTGAGCCAATTGCCAGCAGGCCATCATCGGGTTCGATCACGTCGCCAGTTCCGGAAATCACCAGAGACCCATCACTGTCCACTGCAACAAGCAAGGCTTCCAAGCGGCGGAGTATCCTGTCGGTACGCCAATCTTTTGCAAGTTCAACAGCCGCTCGACGCAGATTGCCGCTGTACTGCTCCAGTTTGGCTTCGAAGCGCTCGAACAGGGTGAACGCATCTGCAGTGGTGCCGGCAAAGCCAGCGATCACCTTGTCATGGTAGAGCCGACGAACCTTGCGCGCTTTGTGCTTCAGGACAATATCACCCATGGTCACCTGGCCATCGCCGGCAACCACAACCTGGTTTTCTCGACGCACTACGAGTATGGTTGTACCTTTCATAGCTATTCACACCATGCAGTTATTCTTTTAGTGTAGCTGGATGTGAGATCTGAGATGTGGGATACTAAATCCCAAAAAAATACCGAATCTCACATCCCATATCGCACATCCCACATCTTATGCTCAGGATTTGTTTCGTGCTTCGGATTTCGAATTTCAGACCTCCTCTTCGTCAGCCTCCTCCTGCCGCCGTAGCCGGCTTCTAGGATGGGCCTTATCATACTCGGCCATGAGCTTGTCTACACTGAGATGCGTGTATCGCTGCGTGGTTGACAAGCTGACGTGGCCCAACATCTCCTGAACAGCCCGAAGGTCAGCTCCGGCATCCAGCAAATGAGTGGCAAAGCTGTGCCGTAGACCGTGAGGGCTTAGTGGCCTGCCAAGGTTGCATCTCTGCATATGCTTCTTCACCAGCCGGGCAACACTTCGAGAGCTGAGCCGGCCACCGCGGTTATTGAGAAAGAGTACTCGGTGCTCTGTCCGTCCGGCCAACAATTCACCCCTCATTTTTAAATAGTCGGAGAGGGCTCTCTTGGCTTTGTCCCCTATCGGTACAACTCTTTCCTTGTTCCCCTTACCGATTACTCGAGCAATACCGAGCTCTAAATCCAAGCTGTCAAGATTCAAACCTGTGAGTTCGCTTACCCTCAGGCCACATGAGTAAAGCACTTCCAAAATAGCCCGGTCACGACTCCCAAGCACGGTATCGGTATCTGGGCCGTGCATAAGCTGGAAGGCTTCGTCCACTGGCAGAAAATCCGGTATTGACTTCCCCATTTTAGGCGCGGAAACCATGTCTGCAGGATTCTGTTTGATTTCTGCCTGCCTGACCAGGTAGCCAAAAAAAGAACGGAGCGCCGACAGCTTTCTCGCCACTGAACTCTTGGCATTTCGGCGATACAGTGAGGCGAGGTAGGCGCGAATATCAAGATGGTCTACCTGCCCAGGAAGCAAAGGCGTGTTAGCCTCTCCCCCTGTTTGCTTACCCCTCTGTCGCATGAATCCGGCAAACTGCCGAAGATCACTCTCGTAATTCCTCACTGTGTGGTCAGAATAATTTCTTTCCACCTTGAGGTAACGGAGGAAGTTCTTAATTGCTTTTTCCACCGCAGCTTTCTCCACGTAAACAATGGAAAACTTAACTTCTAGCACAGTGCCAGAAAAAGAATCAACGAAAAAGTGGTTGCCAAACTTTCCCTTGACTTTGTTTTCTGCGCTGAGGTAATTTCACTTGTTATAATTTTTCCAGGGTTTGCCCGGCAGGACCTGTTTGAGAATGCGGAACTAGCAACAAACGAAGCGCAATCAGACCAACAGTAAACCTGTGAATCCCCTTCCGTATTCAGAAAGCAATCCAAACGGATCGTACATCAGTACAACATAATCTCGACAACAACGCTAGAGAGGAGTTTTCATGAGTACAGCTATTGCCAATTTAAGAACAGTGGGAATCATCTCTCATGGAGGAGCAGGAAAAACCAGTCTCGCAGAAGCGATGCTCTTCACCACAGGGAGTTCCAAGAGGCTGGGCAAAGTTGATGACGGCACTTCTACTATGGACTATGACCCCGAAGAGATTGCCAGACAAATAACCTTAAGTTCGTCTTTCTGTACCTTCACCTGGAAGAAATCATCCCTCACCATCATTGATACTCCGGGTGATTTTAACTTCCTGGTGGACACCCAGACCTGTCTCCACGGAGCGGACGGGGCTGTGGTTGTCATTGACGCCATCGACGGGGTAAAGGTGCAGACGGAGAAGGTCTGGGAATTTGCCGACGAGAGCAATCTTCCACGACTCATAGCCATCAACAAAATGGACCGCGAACGTGCCGATTTCTTCAAAGTTGTCAAGGAGATCAAAGAGATATTCGGCGACAAAGCCACCCCGGTACACCTTCCCATAGGAGCTGCCGAGACTTTCAGCGGCCTGGTGGATCTTCTCGGCGGCAAAGCGTACCAATTTCAGGATGACGGCAGCGGCAAAATGACGAAAATCGATGTTCCTTCTGACATGGAAGACCTGGTGGCGGATCAGAAAGAACAGATTATTGAGCGCATCGCCGAATCAGACGATGTTCTGTTGGAGAAATATCTGGAGGGCGAGGAACTCACCGACGTGGAACTTGTGGAAGGACTCCGCAACGGCTGTGTGGCCGGTGATATCATTCCTATCACTTGTGGTTCCGCCACCAAGAACATGGGGACGCAGATGTTGCTGGACCTCATTGCCCAGTGTCTGCCGAGCCCTCTAGACCGTGGCGACAAAACGGGGGTTAACCCCAAGAATGGTGAGGAAGCGGTGCGCAAACCTGACGAGGGCGAACCGTTAAGTGCTCAGGTAATCAAGACCGTCAGTGACCCGTACGCCGGCAGACTTACCATCATGAGAATCTTCTCCGGAAGCTTGACGTCCGACAGTAATTTCTACAACGCCAGCAAAGAAACAAAAGAACGTTTCGGCGCCCTTATGCTCATGCAGGGAAAGAGCCAGGAAACCATTAAACGTGCCGGCCCTGGAGAAATTGTCGCGGTGGCCAAGTTGAAAGAGACGCTCACCGGCGATACCCTCTGTGATCCGAACAATCCAATTGTTTACCCTGTTCCCGAAACCATGCATCCCATTGTTTCTATGGCAGTGCAACCCAAGAGCAAAGGAGATGAGGACAAAATTTTCTCTTCCCTGGCTCGACTAATGGAAGAAGACCCCACCCTCCAAGTACACCGCGAAGAACAGACGAGAGAGACAATCCTATCGGGAATGGGCGAAATCCACATCGAAGCTTCCATGGGCAAACTAAAAAAGAAGTTCGGGGTGGAGGTCAATCTATCACCGCCGAAGGTCCCGTACCGGGAGACGATCAAGAAGGCTGTGACCGGGGTTATTTACCGGCATAAGAAACAGACTGGTGGTCGCGGCCAGTTTGCCGAGGTACATTTTGATCTCACTCCCCTTGAACGTGGCACGGGTTTTGAATTCGAAGAGGCTCTGGTGGGAATGAATGTTCCTCGCGGCTTTGTTCCAGCTGTGGAAAAGGGGCTTAATGAGGCCAAGGAGTTGGGTGTACTGGCAGGCTACCCGGTGGTGGATTTCAAAATCCGATTTTACGATGGGAAATCACATGAGGTGGACTCCTCGGAAATGGCTTTCAAAATAGCCGCATCCATGTGCTTCAAAAAGGGGGTTGCCGAAGCACAGCCCACTTTGCTGGAGCCGGTCATGGAAGTGGAAGTGACCGTTCCAGATGAGAACATGGGAGATGTGATTGGCGATCTCAACTCCAGACGAGGCAGAGTGTTGGGAATGGACTCAAAGGGAAGAAATCAAATAGTGAGAGCGCATGTGCCCATGTCTGAAGTACTCAAATATGCTCCCGATC
>WOR8_10005812_pt1 | contig 11870 bp, 12 predicted proteins | sample DeeMarSeWOR38_10_FD_19890 | JGI IMG/M metagenome (IMG submission 19890) | reverse complement strand
CCTCTAAGAGAATGAGTATCAATGATTGGGAATCTAACATTAACTCTTTCCCACATATTATATGGAAAGCTCCAAGCATATCTGATAGGATGTTTATCATGAACCTCCCAGTTATAACCACTGTTTCTGCCTATGTCTACGCCTTTGAAAATTTTTCCCCCAAATAAGCAATTATTTGGCCTGGCATTTTTACGGGTTCTTGCTACGACTCCATCAGGATTTAACATTGGGACAATATAAATTTCAGTATTGTTGATTACATTGCGAACACGTTCGGTAAAAGATTGATTTATTATTGGGTAAGTGTAATTCTCAACAAAGGCTTTTATTGTATATATCACAGTTTCATAGCCTTGTTTTTCATCACCATGCATACCTCCTGTTAGGAAAATCTCAGCTTCTTCTTCATTGACATCTACATTATCAGATATTTTTACTAACCAGATATCTCTCCCTTCCCAGGTTTCTCCTAAAGATGAATAATTAAAAATATCAGGATATTCTCCTTTTAACTGGCCTAATAACGCTGTTAGTTCCTCATATGTATAGTATTTCTCTAATGTGATTTTTTTAGATAAGATATCATCTGAATTGGCTAAAGCTATATTATTAGTTATGCCCAAAATTAATATTATTATAAAAAGTATTACAATTGTTTTCTTCATTCTTCCACCCGTTTCTCTACCCTTACCTATATGAAGAAATTTGTAATTGGTTAGTATATAATGTTTATAGACCACTTCAAAACATTTGCTATAGAATTAAGAAAACAGCTTATTAAAAAAAGAAAGTTTTTAGTAAGTTACAACTTAATTATTTACAGGTCGATTGTTGGAATTACTTTGTTGACTTTGCATGTCATGAGCGGATTGTGAATTAGATGGAACAGCAGCTGCATTTCCCAATTCCAATGCAAAGCCGTCTATGTTGATTAATGGCTCACCAATGCCGGCATAATCTAGCGGATAACGATCAATATTAGCTACATCATTAAAAAGTATTGGATCTGGAAATAGGTTAACATACCTCCAAACTACCTCTTTCTTAGGAGTCACCTCAAAGAAAACACCATTGGGCCCATTACAAATAAGTGTATTACCATTGGGAAGTCGCTGAGCCCCAGATATGATTTTCGCATAGAAATCAGTTCGAGGATCAGCAGTGTAACTCCAAACAGGCTTTTCTGGACCATAGGAAGAACCAGGTTCTAGGTAATAATTACCATCTTCATCTACAGGTGGAACAATTTCATCTACAGAGGAATAAGAAGCTCCAGGGCGTGAAAAGCCGTTATTAAATACAAGAATGTTGCCTTCACCAGATAATCCTGGTTTAATCCATTGAGCATCATGCTGGCCAAAGAACCACTGGTCGTTTGCACTGCCCGCACGATAAATCTGTGGGTTACCCCAACGATAAAGAAGATCGCCGCCTTTACCGTATTTTCCACCAGTATGACCTGCAGCTTCCTCAGTAGTAGTGTTATGATCAATTATCCAAATCTCACTCTGGACATGTGAACTAAGCAATATCTGATCGAATTCTTCATTATAATCAACTGAATTTATATGATTAAAGTCAAGAAGACCTGCGAGTGACCCAGAATTAATATCAATTAATTCGGGATGGTCTTTTACAACTCCGTAGTTTTCTTTTGAGGAATCGTAATCCTGGATTAAATGATCCCAAACATGCCACTCCCAGACGATATTGCCGCCTATTGGAAGTATTGGTTCTACTTCGATGATATAGCATAGCCATAGTTCTCCAATGGGCATTGTTAAAATTTTTCTACCTGCAGTAATGGCTTCAGCAGCTGTTTTTGATTCCCAGGCAATCATAAGGATGTTTCCATTGGGCAACACCTCGAATCCATGATGTAAACAATATTCTTCGTTTGAATAATTAAACTCCCATATTAAGTCGCCTTCCCAGTTAAACATCTCTATACGTCCAGTTGCTCCACCAAGTAGAAAAGTTGGATTAAGTTTTGAGAGGAGACCTGTGCGAAGAAGATTTCCGTTTTCTAATAGACAGCAATCAACACATTGTATATACTCGCTCTCCCACTTATTAACTATATCGCCGCTGTTGTTGATTAAATACGTATCTGTAAAATACTCAGGAGTAAACAGTGTATATCCTTCATACGAACCTTCGTCGTTGATAAACACTGTGATTACGTCAAGAAGCAGGCCAACTACATTTACAACAACTATTCTTTCCATGGTGCCTACACCAGGTGCATTTGTTGTTATAATAATTCTGTTATAGCCTATCGGCTCTCCGAGACCTAATCCAAGTACTTCAACAGTTATAGAGACTGATTCACCAACTTCAATTGATGATATTTCGATATATGTCGGTGTGAGTATAGTTATGAGATCCCCCACGGCTTCGATATCCAATGTGATATCCGATATTTCGGTATTGCCTTCGTTTTTAATTACAAATGTTAAACCTAAGCCACCTGAAAAATCCTCGATTTTTAATTTTGGTTCACTATCAACAATAGCATGTCCTAAGAGCTTGCCCGGCTCTTGGGTTTGAGGGTCATTATAAACATTTATCGATAAAGCAGAAGGTGTTAACAACAAGCCTATTGCAATAAACGATAGGATTATCTTATTCATATTCTTTCACCATTTTATTTACTACAAAAAGATTTGTAATTAATCAGTATATTAACTTTCTAGCACAAAACTCCTCAAAAAAGGTTCTTCTTCACTGTACACAGAAGCTAACGAAGTTGTCAATAACCAGCCTGCAACAAATATACTTAATGGCATTTTCTTCATCTATTTCCACCATATATTCTATTTTTATAGAGGAATTTGTATTTGTTTAGTATATAAGCTTTCTAGACCGACTTCGAAACATTTACTATAGAATTAGGAAAAAATTTCTCATCAGATATTGTTTAAATCTTTGTCCCAATCAAAACTTTGTCAAACTTTTTCTTTATCTGAATATAATTTGATATTATTTTTCCCTTGTTTGATTGGGAATCAATCTTAGAGTGCCCGTTTTTGAAGAAAAACACATATGGGTAAACAAATTCTCTCCATTTTGCCACACTTTCATCCACTATATCAAAACAGTGGCTGCATAGAAGAAAATCTTTTCCTAACGTAGGGTGGCGGTAGCCTTCATAAAACTTCAATTCCTGTCCACATTCTTCACATTTTTTCATTTATATCAATAAATATGTAGCGTTTGGAATAATCATAAAATGTCTTTTAAAAAAGCTCTGCAAAACCTTAAAGTATTAATTGAAAAATTTAGTTTTGCAGATTAACATGGAAAAACTAGATATAAAAGATCAGAAAATACTATATCACCTAGATTTAAATTCAAGACAATCATTTTCTCAAATCGGTAAGAAAGTAGGTTTGCACAAAGATGCAATAGCGCACAGAGTAAAAAAACTTCAAGAAAAAGGGATAATTGTACGATTTAATACATTAATTGATACTCTGAAATTGGGTTATTCTTGCATGAGATTCTATTTTAATTATCAATATATCACGCCAGAAATTAAAGAGGAAATTATCAATCATTTTGTAAATTTTAGGCGAACTCAAGTTGTCGTTTCGGAAGATGGGGGTGTTGAGCTTAGTGTATTTATGCTGGCAAAAAACGTTTCTGAAATTCATTCTTTCTGGCAAAAAACATTAAGCAAATATAGGGATTATTTTGCTACACAGATAATTGCCCCATTTGTTGGAGAAAACATCTATACAAAATCATTTTTAATAGATGAAAAGGATGATAGAGAAAAACTAATTGTTAAACGTGGTGGAGAGATAGTAGATTATGATGATTTAGATTTTCAGATATTACAATTACTTGCCCGTAATTCCAGAATCGCAACAATAGATATCGCTAAAAAACTTAATGTAACTACCATCACAATAAGCAAAAGAATAAAGAGATTAATAGAACTTGGAGTAATACTCAGATTTCATATAACAATAAATTGGGAGATAATAGGATATAAATGGTTCAAAGTTGATATCTTTCTTAAAGACTATAATAAAATACATCAAATCATAAAGTACCTTGAGACAAACCCGCATTTATCATATATTGACAAAACTTTTGGATATGCAGATTTGGAATTAGAGCTAATCGTCAAAAATGTAGATCAGTTAAAGCAAATTATTGAAGACATATCAAGTAAATTTCCTAAAATGATAAGAAGTTATACATATTTTAGCGTTACAAAGTCACACAAATGGGTTGACATGCCTGAAGAATAATCCGCCAGGTCAGCTAAGGGGTTTTTATAAGGAGAAATTAAAATAATTATTTACAGCATAATGCGGGACAAGTAAATACGGTAAGAGCTACAGAAAACATCTCATTTCTTTGGCGAATATTTTTGAAAAAATTATCAAAAGCTATTCTGCTCTCTCCAACAAAGCTTGCTTTAATGTTTTCAAATATTCTACCTATTTTTTCCCCGATTGCTTGTCTATTTCTTATTCTCCATAACGGTGATTCTTTTTTCTCCATATATGTTGCATTTGAACTAACTGTAGTTGAAAGCGAGATAGCTATCAACATTAAAACAACAAAAATACCTCCTAATACCACCTTTTTACTCATACCACCAACACCCAATCCACTTAATTCATCATTCTGATATATAAAGATTATAACCAAAAATTAGAATCAAAAAAAGTTTAAAGACGAAATGGCAGAAGACCGATTTCATCTAAGCCTTCCATGATATTATCAACTATTGCATTAAAACTAGGGATTTTCTTAGCTTTAACTTTTGGATCGGTTTCTTCAACCATAACATAATAAGAGTCAATGATACTTGGATCCGCCAGGCTTTTTTTATGAGTGATAAGAAGTCTATACACGTCTTTTTTCATCTGATAGTTGTTCCACATATAGAATATTTCTCTTTTAACTGGTTTTTTAAGCCGAACAGGTCTATGGTCCTGATAAGTCATCCATTTTCCATCTTTTGGCTCCATAGGCCGGATAACGCCCAGTTTAAGCAATTTTTTAAGATGACAATGGATTGTTGATGGGTAAACATTTAGCTCTTTGGCAAGTTCATTTTTTGAACAATATCCTGGGAACAAAAGATAAACAATAATTCTAAAAGGAATTTTCTGTCTAAGAAGACCTATCAACTCCTGGTCTTTTGTACCTATTTGGTCACATACATAGAGTCTTTTGTTTTTTCTATCAATTTTACTATCAATTAAGTTTAATTTCATTAAATGTCTTAAATGATGTCTGAGCGCAGAGCGTGATATGCCCATTCTAAGAGCTATTTCACTTATATTTAATCCTGGATTCTCAGATATAAATTGGTAAATATCTCGCCTTGATTTAATATCCAAGATATTGCTTCTCGATATCATCTAATTAACTTAGGCCCCCAACATATTATCTAGTGGTTTTGAACATATATATAATTTTGCTATTTAATCTTCTTTGTAATACAACATACCATGCAACCTAATTTTATCTAAGACATAGTATATTTTCTGTAATATGACATTTCAGTTCTTCTGTAATATAACTTACCATACAACCCAATACTTTTTCAAATGTACAATCTTGCTGCTGGGTAACAAAATCATCGGAGTGGTAATCTTTTTTTAACAAATTTTGAAATGGCAAGAAAAAGACTCTATCTCCAAAAAAATTTGTTTTAATGTTCTCAATTATTTCTCCTATTTTCTCTGTAATCGCTCTTCGAGTTCGAATACCAAATAAAGGTGATTCCTTCTTCTCAACATCAGTGTTCGCCTCAGCGGACGAAACAAAAGAGATAGACACCAGCATAAAAACCGATAGGAAGCTTATCATCAGAATCTTTTTGTTCATATTGCCAACACCCAAATAAATTTTATTCATGAGCAACATATATAAACTTTATAGCCGAATATTGCAATTTATCGTGTAGAATTTGCTAAAGCTTCCAAAAATGTTAAAATCATCTAATCGATTTGCCAATATGTGATGGGATGAACAACAAAACAATTGCAATTATAGTCAGTGTAGTTATAGTTGTATCAGTTTTACTTGCCGCAGGATATGTTTTTATATTTTCATTCAGAGGATGTATTAACATCGGCCAAACACAGGCAAATAATGGTGAGATTCTTGCACAATATCTGAATGCAAACAATCAAGGATATACTGTGATGCGCGTCTGGGGGTCATATTATCAAATAGGATATGCCCATGGAGAACTACTTGGTTGTTATATAATTGAAGGAATCAATGAAATGAAAAATCTAATTGGAACATTTATGTATAAACAAGTCAGAGATGCTATATCCAATTCCTTTTTAACAACCTCTAATATTGAAGATGAATTAGATGGAATAGTAGCAGGACTTGCAAAATCATGCCCAAATTCAGGTGTCGACAAGATCGATCTGAAAGTAATCAATACCGCAGGGGATTGGCTTTATGAATATGCATGTCGAAGTCATACTTGTTGGGGTAGATATGTTGAAGAACCAATCAAGACGTTGTCAACCCGTAGGCTTGATTATGATACATTCATACCAACATTAAATCATCATTTATTGTGCATATATATTCCAAATGATGGATCGACAAAATGGATAAATCTTGCATTTCCTGGAATAGTGGTTACAATGACCGGTGTCAATGAATATGGTACATTGGCATCGATTCATGATTGGTCATATATGGAAGAGTCAGATCTGGAGCAAAGAACTATGTCTCGACTTGTGGCTATTCGTTATGCGCTTACATATCCAACGAGTTCAGACATATCAACCCACCTAAGTTCTGTTTATAATGAGTTGCAAAATTATGAGATTATGACATCAAGTTATCTGAACTATTATGTCCCTGAGGGGTATGGCGGTATTATGACTTGTTATCCATGGCGAACTGGATCAGACCTCTATGAGCTTCGCTTGCCACAGGATAATTGGCATCATGGTGAGGCAATTATAACAACGAATTCTGATACAGATGGAACTTATACACCATGGGATGAAGATTTTGGAGCAGATTCGTATTATAATGATGAAACTCCAAAAACTTTAGAGAGTCATTGGAACTTATTGAACTCATCTTATCCTGAAGAAGGCTTACATAGAATCAGCATCGCTTATCGAAATCAAGATGATATGACGATTTGGGTAGACGGAAGATTAGATGGCATTGGCCGTACGCCAAGACTCGAATATGAATGGAGTGAACTTTTTGATTTGTAATCATTTTAACAAATTAGAAAAGTATTTTAAGGTGTTGTGTATACGTGTAGCACGGTAACACGAATCACAATTAAACCAGGGGGTAGTAAAACGAATAAAAAGTTGTTTAGTATGGGAGTAATTATTCTCTTCATAGGAATTCTTTTTATACATAGCGTAAGTAGCCAAGAAAGTATATCCTCGTCCTTAACCCACAAGGAAAGAAGATATAATGAATCACCTCTTTTTCAGACAAGGTTACTTAGCGCGATACAGAAAATAACAAGATTATTGCAAATACGCTTTTTGAGACAAGATCGTATTACTATCCCATTTCCACTATCAGGTAGATTTAGCATTTTTAGATTGGGTCAGGCTTACACCAGTTATAATACCGGAGCCTGTGTTCATCCTACAGAATGCCCCTGCATTACTTCTGGAGAGTGGTGTAAAGGGGGAGAACCTACAAGAGGATATAATTGTAAATAATGAATCTATCCACTTGAGGCAACAATTGCTATAAAGGCTATTATCAACAAAATCACAAATATTATACCATATGGATTAATGAAATTTTCTTCTGATAAATAAATATGTTTTCCAAACATTAAACCATAAAATGATTTGCTGACTTCAACAGCATTATCTGCCTTAGCAGTTACAGTTAATTCAACTTTACGGAATCTTCGCCGGAAATCCTTGAGCGATATTGTTTGATGAGCACTTGGATTAATAAAAAGAAAACCACCGCTTTCGTTATATAAAGTGTTAGACCCAATATTTGATTTGATATATTTACTAATCTCTACATTCCACCTTACATTGTTAGCAGTAATATTACCTTGATTAATTATTTCAAAGTTTATTCCTCTAGAGCGAGCAGGAAAACTGTCCAGTCTTATAATAGAAACACGAATGGTTTTCTCAATTGTATTGTTATTTCCTCTATCATCCTCTACAAACAATATAACATTATAGACCCCTTGTTCTTCCCATGTGTGATGAATTACTTTATCAGAACCTAACCGAGTTAGATTACTTGAATCTTCAACGTTATAATAACTCCAATTGTAAGAGACGATTTCTCCATCAGGGTCAGAGCTCTCAGATGCATCTAATATAACCTCTTGTCCTGGCGCAGGATCTTTAGGGGTGCACTTAATTATAGGAAAAGGATCAGCACCAATTTTTACAAAAGATATTTCTGTATCCCAATCAGAGCCCCCATAACCATGAGCACGCACGTCTAAAGTTACCTTGTAACTACCTTTATAATCAAAAGTATATACAGTCGAATGGCCATAAACTGAATGCCCGCCCTCAATGGTCCATCTTTCAGAATATATATGACCGCGAATTGCACTACTAGTTGAAATAAACGTTACTTCTTCACCAGGATCTGGATATCTGGGCGTCCAATAAAATGAGGCGAAGGCAACAACATCATCGTCATCATAAGGAGGGCCTGTTGCTTTATATTTTCCATCAATTTCTTCGCTATAGTCGTCTTTAAATGCCCCATAACGATTATTTATCAAAATACTATCAATCGTTGGGGACAAGCCCCCTAGAACAAGACAACATATTATGATTAATACTAAGATTATTTTAGCTTTTGATAAATGCAACGTCCATCGTGATTTTTTCGAATTGCCTTTCACAAGATTACGTTTACACCTAATTATTATATAAACATCTTGGATAAATATGGATCAAAAATCCCAAAAGTTGAGATATTATCTATCATTTTGTTTTTTCAACTATAACAACGGACCCAAAATCCCACCAACATAAAGAATAATTGTTGCACTCCCGGCAACCAAAATATTATCATCTATTTTACCAAACTCATATCTTTCAAAAATTGATGCCACAAAAGCAGCGATTACACCCCAAATAGGTATAGAAGGATTACCGGCATTTGCAAAGTAATATCCAATAGGGATGCAAAGACCAACCATGTAAAGATTCCCGATAGGATGTTTTCTTCTTTCTTTAAAGGCAATATTACGAACAATACCAGTTATACCATCTCCGAATGCAATAAAAGCAGGCGGTATAATTGCAATCCAAGGGTTTCCAAAAATCCACCATAGAATGGCTATTGCAATTCCCCACATGATACAAAAGCTTACATCACTTACATTGTCCTCTGTTTGAAACCAATAAAATGCATTATCTTTAACATGAGCATAATATGTAATTCCTGCCATGATAATACCTGAAAGCAACGGAAACAAAGGATCCGAAAAAACAAAAGGAACAATAAGAACTATAATACCGCCGACAAAAATATGAATTAATTTCCGGTTGTAATAGATGGCGACGCTCCGCTTTATTCTTTTTTTTATCATCCATTCATAAAAATTTTTTGTAAGAAAAAATATGAAGACGGCGTAGATTGCCAAAACAAATATCCAGAATAACTCATAGAGTATCTGTCCACTTAGCATTGCCCCCGTTATCTCTTCATCTTATATAAACTTAATAGAGACAACAATTTCAACAGAAACCTATATAAAAGAAAGGCTAATGCACATAATTAAAAAAATGAAAAACTCCATAGTTAAAGGAGGAAAAACAAAATGAATGGAAAAGTAAAATGGTATAATGCAAGAAAAGGGTACGGTTTCATCGAGGGTGAAGATGGAAAAGATGTCTTCATTCACAGATCAGCCATACCGCAAGGAACCTTCCTCAAAGAGGGAGATAAAATCGAATATGAAATTGAGGACACAGATAAAGGTCCAAAAGCAGTAAACATAAAGAAAGAAGAATAAACTTACTAATTTTAGGCTCACTGAAATAAGAAAGTTATAAATCTAATTTCTTTACTCTTATTTTTTACTTATTTTTTTCTCTTTTATAAAACACTCATCACATATTGTATTACCTGTAGGTATCCTCTTGCCACAAACACTACATTTGCCGCGATATACGCGTTTAAAACCAACAACTATCTCATGATCCTTGGTAATCCAATTAAACGTCAGCCCTTCTCGATGTATTTGGGAAATTTTACCCCTCCAATCACTACATTAAAAGGTATATCCATTTTGCTATAAAATGTTTCGCTGAAAAAATATTTTGATAGGAAAAAATACTTAAATTAAGGCCATATAAGCCGACTCAGGTAGTGAAAATATCATGAAGGCTTTTGTAACCGGAGGCGCAGGATTCATAGGAAGTCATCTCGCAGATAAACTAATGAGCAGAGGAGATGCAGTTACCGTATATGATAATCTATCTTCTGGTAAAAAACAGTTTTTAGAGCAACATATGAATAAGGATAAATTTAGGATTGTAGAGGCTGATTTATTAAATCTACCACGATTGAAAAATGAAATAAAGGGCCATGACGTAGTTTTTCACATAGCAGCAAACCCATTTGTCAGATTAGGGGAAAAACAAACAAGATTGGACCTAGAGCAGGGAGCAATTGCAACATATAATCTCCTAGAATCTATGAGAGTTAACAACATCAAAAAAATCGTTTTTTCATCTAGCAGCGTGGTTTATGCTGAAACGCCAATCATGGCTATCCCTGAAGGATACGGGCCAACACTACCAATATCTCTCTATGGCGCCGCAAAGCTCGCTGCCGAAGGACTGATAAGTGCATTCTGTGGGACATTCGGATTCCAAGCTTGGATTTATAGATTCGCAAATGTTGTTGGGATTCGAGGTACACATGGAGTAATCGTTGATTTTATTGACAAACTTAAGAAGAATCCAAAAGAACTAGAGATACTTGGTGACGGGAAACAACAAAAACCGTATCTTCATGCTACCGACGTTGTTGATGGAATGCTACATGGTTTTGAACATTCTAATGATCCAATAAACCTATTTAATCTGAGTTGTAAGAGCGACACGACAGTTACACGGATTGCTGACATGGTCGTAGAAGAAATGAGACTCAAAGATGTTAAATATAAATTCACCGGTGGTAAGAGAGGTTGGGCAGGAGATGTTCCGCGTTTCCAACTAGACGCAAGTAAAATAAACAAACTTGGTTGGAAAGAAAGCTGCACTTCAGATGAGGCTGTAAGAAAAGCTATAAGAGAAATACTCGATAACTCATAAGGCTAAATGAGGAAAAATTATGATAATTTCACGTTCGCCTGTAAGAATCACATTGGGTGGCGGTGGTACTGATCTGCCTTCTTATTATTCAAAATACGGCGGTGCACTTATTGCAGCAGCTATCGATAAGTATACTCTTGTGACTGCCCATACTAGATTTGACGATGATATAAAGCTTAATTACTCCTCTCATGAAATAGTAAAAAATGTCGACGAGATTAAACATAACATTTTTCGTGAAGGACTAAAACTTCTCAAGATTAAAAAAGGAATTGAATTAACATCCCTCTCAGATATGCCGAGCAGCTCGGGTCTTGGAACTTCAGGGAGTTTTACAATCGCGCTACTCAACGCACTTCATGCATACAAGAGAGAATATGTATCTCAAGCACAGCTTGCCCAGGAAGCTTGTGAAATTGAAATTGATATCCTGAAAGAGCCTATAGGCAAACAGGATCAATATATCGCTGCATTTGGTGGAATTACCTCATTTCAATTTGCAAAAAACGGGACTGTAACTGTTGAGCCACTACAGATGAACGAAGAAGCACAGGATGAACTGCATAACAACATAAT
>WOR8_10005811_pt1 | contig 11870 bp, 9 predicted proteins | sample DeeMarSeWOR38_10_FD_19890 | JGI IMG/M metagenome (IMG submission 19890) | reverse complement strand
CCATGCTCCCGACAGCATCCCAGGCAAACACCTGCAAAATGACCAAACCGTATGCCTACAAGGGAAACATGGGGCCGTACGGCGTGCGACCCTACTCGCCGATGATCAACCACGGCCGTCACCACCATGGTCACAAAGGCAAGCAGGGCTACATGGGCCCTGGTTATCCACACAGCTATGGCATGCAGGGGAAACACACCGGCACCGGAAAGGCAAAAGGCTACAGTGGTTCCTACGGCAGTAAGGATGCAGATCAGACCACTAATGCCAAAGGGTATGCCGCTCCGTCAAACTCCGGGGCACCCGGACTGGATATCGTTGAAACGGCAGCTGCTGCACAGGAATTCAGTATCCTGATCCGGGCTGTCAGGGCCGCGGGTCTTGATGATGTATTGCGCGGTGAGGGCCCCTTTACCGTCTTCGCACCCCGTGATGCGGCATTCGCCAGACTACCGGAAGGCACTATCGATGCGCTGTTAGCCGACAATGACAAGCTCGTAGCGGTTCTGTCCTACCACGTGGTGCCCGAGCGTCTCACTGCGGCAGATCTGTTGCAGCAGCGGGAATTCACCACCGCACAGGGGCAGAAGCTGTCGCTTGAGAAGCTGAATGTGGCCACGGCCGACATCAATGCATCCAACGGTATCATCCATATCATTGATGACGTGCTGATACCCGAGCAGTAACGCCAGGGTACACCGTATGCCTGCCCGGCATCGATGCCGGGCAGGCACATGCTGGATTCAGCAAGATATGCTGTCATACCCGGGTACTCAGCGGTGGATAACAACTGGCCACTGTCAGTCAAGAGTGGTCATGTGCGTCACTAAACGATAAAAACGGCTGCACGGCTCAGCCTTTGAGACTGGAAGCAGTTGTCATGAATTTACCCTTCGCAACTAACGCACTCCTGAAAGCAGCAGTCAAAAGACAGGGTCGTCTACAACAGCTTGCCCATCTCCTGTTTTTGGTGACTGTTGCTGCGCATGTACACGCTGCGGAAGAGATAACGTTACTTGCAGGTGCCACGGTAATCGACGGGATCGCCGGGGCCCCGCTGGAGAATGCGGTTGTGGTCATTCGCAATGAGCGGATCGACGCTATCGCCAGGCAGGGAGAGGGTGCGATACCTGCCGGTGCGCGTGTTATCGATGTCAGTGGAAAGTGGCTCGTTCCCGGGCTGGTCGATGCCCATGTTCACTTTTTCCAGTCGGGCGGTCTCTATACCCGACCTGATGTGATAGATCTCAGACACATCAGGCCATATGAAGACGAGATTGCCAGGATTCGGGAACGGCTACCGGAGACGCTGGAACGTTACCTGGCTTCGGGTATCACCTCGGTGGTGGACCTGGCCGGACCTGGCTGGACCTATGAGCTGCGATCACTGGCCGGTGATACTGTAGCCTCGCCAAGGGTCATGCTGTCGGGGCCGGGGCTCACAGCACAGCTGCCAGCCGGGCTGGTTGGCAAGCATGCGCCGGCCTTTGTGGTGCGCTCACCCGAACAGGCCCTGGCCGTCGTTCGCAGGCTGTCGGTACAACGGCCGGATTTTCTCAAGATCTGGTTTTCTCCCGCTCGTGGCATGAACCTTGCGGGTGAGTTCACCTGGATTCGTGCAGCCATCAGGGAGGCGCACACCCTGGGCTTGCAGGTGGCCGTACACGCCACACAACTCGAGATCGCGCGGCGCATGGTTGATGCCGGTGCCGATATCCTGGTGCACAGTATCGACGACCGGCCGATCGACCGGGAACTGTTGTCCGCGATGCGTGCGGGTGGCGTGCTGTACATTCCCACCCTGGGTGTCTCGCGCCGCTACGCCGAGGTCCTCGGGCAGCAGCTGGAGCTAACACCCTTCGAACAGACGATGGGTGATGCCGGGGTTATCGCCAGCCTCGATGATCTGCCTCGGCTGTACCAGGGGTACCGGCGGCCTCAGCCGCTGAAAGACAATCGTGTGGCACGCGAGAACCTGCTGCGTGTACACAGAGCCGGTATTACGATTGCGGCCGGGAGTGATGCGGGAAATATTGGCAGTCTGCATGGACCCGGACTGCATCGCGAACTCGAACTGATGGTGGATGCCGGCCTCACGCCCTCAGACGTGCTGCTCGCCGCTACCCGGGGTGGTGCGCAGGTCATGGGACGCAGCAGGGAACTCGGGCGAATTGAACCGGGATTGCTGGCGGATCTACTGTTGCTGGATGCCGACCCACAGAAAGACATACGCAACACGCGCCGTATTGCGATGGTCATGAAGGGTGGAAGGATTTTACACTGCAAAGCGGAATTACAACTGGCTAGTTGTCCGGAATGAGTAACTGCATACCAGCCACATGCCCGCCATACCGGAGTGTCTCTGTAACCTGCCGTTTCTACAGACAGAAACGGCGACCTTCGGGCCGCCGTCAGGTGATTACATTTCTATGGCTTCAACCTGGGGATACTACAGCCCCATTTATACACGGGTCTGGCGGTTGAGCAGATAGGTACAGATCGACTATGTCGATACTCTCATCCGGTGCTGCCTCTGAGTCATACACTATACGCAGTCCGCTTGAACCAATTTCCAGCTGTGCATATGTATCGCAGGAGTCACCACGGAAAACTCCAATTCTAATAGGGTCTGGTGGTTGATCAAAAAAATCAAAACGGATAGCCGGTATACCACCATTCCCCTCATCAACAATCACATCAGTACGGCATACGCAGTCACCCCTAGCAGGTTTTTTCCAACAGAGTTTAAGGCTGTTATCAGCCCTGTGTTTAATCCGTTGCCGTTCGCCCACAGGCTTGCAGTCCAGCCAGTTATAAATGTAAGCCCAACCAGGAGAATGGCGCGGATGTATGAAACAGGTTTCTTGTTCAGTAGAACCTCCTCCATCCACATTCGTACTTATCGACCCTGGTTCAGTTAAATCACACAGGCCGATACCTCACCTGTATAGTCGCTAATTGATATTTTGGCCAAGAAGCTGAGTTTATTAACATATGGCGGAATACTAGGGATTGACCTGTCTGGATACCTTTAACCCATTGAATATCAGGTTGTTAACGTGCAGATGTGCCCAATACTACGCATTTGGCGTTAGGTAATATTAGCCAGCTTATATGACGGTTTATCACCAGAAGTAGCTGTACACCAGATCGGTCTGAACGGAGACTTTGCAGCAGTTGTGCTGTTCGCACATCGCAGCCTTTATCCCGATACGACTATCGGGTATCGAATGGCCAGGTAAGCCGCTGTACCCTGATGCCAGGCAGGTGCTGATCATGCGGGAGTGTGAAGATTGTCGCTATAATCCTATCCATACTACCTTTATCAGAAACGCACTCACCCACATGACTGAATAATTTCCCATGACTTTCACCAAACGATTGCTTCGCTACCTGGTTCTTTTCTCATGTGTCTGGATAACGGGCTTCGAGAACTCCCAGTGTTCATTCCTCGATTCCAGTGACGGGGATTCTTCCAGTGGGGCTTCCGGCGTCAGCGTAAGGGTACAGGACGAGCAGAAGATTTCTGCTAATGATGGGAATTTTAACGGTGACCTGGATGCCGGCAACAGGTTCGGCGCTGCCCTGGCCGATACCGGCGACCTGGAGTCCGACGGGGTTCAGGACCTGGCTATCGGTGCACCTTTCGACGATGACGGGGGTGAGGATCGGGGCGCAGTCTGGGTCCTTTTCATGGATGACAACGGGCGCGTGGACATGGAACGCAAGCTGTCCGCCGATACGGGTGGGTTCGATGGTGACCTGGACGATGGCGACCTGTTTGGCAGCGCGTTGTCGGGTCTCGGTGATATCAACCGGGATGGCGCACAGGATTTGGCTGTCGGTACACCCGGGGACGACAAGGGCGGCAATGACCGGGGCGCATTGTGGGTACTGTTTCTTAACGCTGACGGACGTGTGCGCGACCAGCAGAAGATCGCGGATGATACGGGTGGTTTCAGCGGCAACCTGGATAATGATGATCGTTTCGGCAGCGCGGTGGCCGCCATCGGCGACATCGATGGTAACGGCGTGGAGGATATTGCGGTTGGTGCGCCCGGGGATGATACCAATGGCACTGATCGCGGCGCGGTCTGGGTGCTGCTCCTGGATGCGGACGGGACGGTCAGGGACCAGGAGAAGATTGCTGACGGTGCCGGTGGTTTCCGTGGTGGCCTGGACAACAATGACCGTTTTGGCAGTGCTCTGTCCGGGATTGGCGAAATCAGGGGCACAGGTTATCCCGGCCTCGCTGTGGGGGCCCCGAATGATGATGATGGCGCTGCCGATGCCGGTGCGGTATGGATCCTGTATTTGGACTCTGATGGCAGTGCGGCCGGCTGGCAGAAGGTTTCCAGCGATGCAGGAGGCTTCGATGGCAACCTGGATGCTGGCGACAACTTCGGTGCAGCGGTAGCCGGTATTGGAAACCTCGACAAGGAAGGAATCCAGGATCTGGCCGTTGGTGCGCCGGGTGCCGATGACGGTGGTACAGACAAGGGAGCTGCGTGGATCCTGTTTATGAAACGTGACTGACTACTGGCCGACCGGGTCCCCTGGTCCATAGCTGCCTGCCAACGGGGGTGGCTTTCATCGCAATAATATCTGATCCTGGATGTCTGGTTTAAGACTTACAAGTCATACAATGACTTAGGCTAAACGATCGGGTTGTGGGCGTAACCGGTCATCTGAGCAAATCACTCGGGTATTTTTTCTTCAACGTCCGGAATGCCTACGGAGTCTGCCACTCCTGGGCCAGTCTCCTACGACCGGGTAGCAGCAGAATTTGCCATTTCCATCAGGGACTGAGTATCAGGCACTCAAGAGAAATCTGGGATCGCACTATTACACTACTACTTCGGTGTATACCAGATCGGCGATGTGTAAGCTCGCTCCTGGATAGATGCTGGTACGTCGTCGGGCAAACTCACCCTGAAGAACTTAGCATCATAGGTAGTCCAGCGCGGCGTCGGTATCTCTAGCACGCGTACATAGTAGAACGCCTGCTGTGACGAATCGAACTGAGGATCCCGCCAATATCCTCCCAATACGGCGTCGCCGATCGAGTTGTGGTAGGTCGCCTCCTCGACATTTACTGTGTTGCCTACGGGCATTCGACAGCGCCCATCCGAATCGATCGTACGGCTATCCGAGACCGCCACATCCCATACCCGCTCGTGGGTCTCGCCGTCCTTGTCCAGCCAGCCCTTGATTATCTGGATACGGTCAAGATTGGCGCCGTCGGCATCACGCAACGCCTGAATCAGAAATGACGGCGCCTTACCGGACGGTGAATTGGTCAGATCGCCACCCATGGGCACTCCCAAAGCGTATCCGTTCGCGGCATAGTCCGAGCGATATCGATCGGACTCTTCGAAATCAAATCCGCCGAATATCCGTACACGCAGCCGCGTGCCGGTTGTGGCGTAAACTTCCTTCCGCGCCATCGCGTCCCAGATCGCTTCCCGCGTGTTCTCACGAGCCCAGACGGCAACCAGGCCTGCTGCGCTCGTCTGTCGTGCATACTGGGCGACGCTCTCTTCGCCACCTATACCGCCGACCACTTCTTCGAATCGGACCGGATCCCCAGTCGGCTCGACAGCTGCAACCTTGCCGAAGAAGTTATCTTCCGTGGTCGTAGCCAGCGAAGTGTGGCTGTCTGTCGAGCCGATTAAGCCGAACTTGAACGGGTTTATGCCGAGCTCGGCCTCATAGGAAAGTCCACGTTTCAATGCCTCACGTGCATACTCTCGCGGCAGCATGTCAGGTGTCTTTGGCGCCGGGCCGAGCTGGCCCTTGTCCCATGTCTCGAAATCTGCGAACTCGTCAGTCGGCGAAAGCATCGGGTGTGCTTCGCCATCGCCCTTCATCTGGGTGACTTCATACAGAGGTTCCCAGCGGGCACGGCGTTCTGCATAATCGCGGTCCAGGGGTTTCTTCGAGCCAAGCGTCACGTCGTCAAACATGAGCCCGTTCGACAGGTTGCCGTTGTGGGGAATGGCAAGCAGCTTGTCGCCTGTCTTCTCTTCGAAACGCGCCATCCAGCTCCAAAGGTCTTCGGGGTCGAATGAGTCGAAGTTAGAGAACGGAACAACGGTGTCGGCATTCTGCTTGCCACCACGAAATATCACATTGCGGTGGAGATTGTTCTTGCCGGGATTAGACGTCCACTCGAAGCCGATGAAGGCTGTGAATTGACCTGGCTGATTGTGGTGCTCAGCGGCCGCTGTGATGCGCGACCAGGCACTCTGATAGATTTCCTGGTTGTTGGCAAGCGGGTCCTTGCCAGTGGCTTTCGAGTCTGACCAGATCTTCCAGGCACCAGCCGGATTCCCCGCATCAATCTGATCTTTCAGCATCTTACCGAACTCAGTGGCTAGTAGCTTCGGATCACCTGCAGCCAGGAGCGGGGCTAGTCCAAGGTTCTCAGCATGGTCTGCAACTACGAGGAAATCTAGCGGTCGAGCGAGGCGCGCCTTGACACCGGTTGAGGAGATGATCGTCTCGCCCTTGGCGAAGCGGTAGGCTTTGTCTGGCCCCAGTGTATTGCCAATCATGCCGGCATCGGCCGAGTAGCTCGTATGCAAATGCGTGTCACCGAAGAAAACCCGGTTCGGAAAGTTCTGATCAGGGTATGGTGAGTAGTCGGTTCCCACCATCGGTCTAACTGGGGGTGCGTCTTGGGCTGCCACTGAACCAGTGAGAATGATCCAGCCTGTTACAAAGGGGCAGAGCACAAGTAGCTTAGGCGCCTTGGACATTCTCTTCTTGTTTTTTCTGTACACGTGGCACCTCCAGTTTTACTGGTTCAGTGTTGGTTAATTGCTTCAGCAATATTTTCGTGAAAGTGTACACAAATCGATTCTGGTCGTGAGCAAGAATAGATGTGGACTAGAACGATTTGTTTTTTGACATTCCATTGTACTTGGACCTTGGTAGACGGTCTAAGCAAAAACCGAACGTATATTTTTTGAATAGGGCAACCTGTGGAAGTCTGGAATGGGTCAGTTGTCGCCTGTCAATCGACAGCCCAGGAACGACTGCTTTCAGGACTTTTATGCCTAACAGATGCTTACGGCGAACGGGAGGGTCCGACCATAGACCCGCCATCTGGGTAATTCACTCAAGTATTACACCTGGAAGTTCTGGAATATCCCGGGGCCCGCCGTTCAGGGCCAGGTCTCGCAGCTCCGGAAAGCAGCAACTCTTGCCATTCATAGCGGCAATCTGGACAGCCGATAACTGCATTACAAAACCCCATAGTGCTGCTTACGTTCTTCTGTAAATTCCCACCATTTTCTTACTGGCCCGCCTTCCATATACCTTACGGCAGAAATAAAAACGTCTATAACGCACGGGTCATGTCTTTTCTGTGTGACGGCGCAGAGATCTGCATACATTTGATAAGGATCTTTTCCTATCAGATCATCAGGTGTATTCAGGCCTAGTGCAATTAAATTCCTCTCTATGGCTGGACCAATATTTGGTATATCGCGAAACCCCTTGATTTCATGTCGTCGTAGCATGGATTTCCGATTTCTGCGTGAACTGATCAAGTATTCGCAATAGCATGTCTGGAGTGACCTCTGAACTCACAGTATCCTGGACAGGCTCCTGCCGCATGATGGCGGCATATTCAGACATACTCAGGATCTACCTAAAAAACGAGAATATTCGCATACACCTTTGCATCCTGAACCTGACTTACTCGAATTCTGCCTGCTCAATCTCCAGTAATGCGAGACTTATGTGCTTGCCCACTTGATCTTCAAATCCCGGCCACGCTCTGTATTCTGACAGACTCTCAACAACTGCATCTTTCATCTCGTAATCACTAAGCCCTTCTTCATATAATTCGGCAACATTCTCATAAAGTATCTTTAGATAATCACAAAATGGCTTCACAATCTCCTGGCCACCAGAAATCCCATGGCCAGGTATATAATGTTTCAATCTAAGATTCATGGCCTGTTCGCAAGCCGCTATGTTTCCCCTGAAAGAAGCGTCATCCATTCGGGCTATGCGTTGGTATAGAACATTATCGCCTGTTGCCAATAATGAGTCTTCAATAATTTCAATCATTGCGTCAGTTTTTGTATGCGCCCATTCGGACAGGTATATCCTGAAAGATACATCACCGACTTTAATTATCTGCCCATCCTTAAGTATATGATCTGGAATTACTGCCTCGGTGCCCTTTGAGGCACCTTCAGTCAGTTGCTCCATCATATCCACCCATGTTTCAGCTTGGCCGGAATGTGCCTGCTCTATCATGATGGGGTGTGCATAGAATACTGCAGATGGATATGCTTCACGTATCGCATGATTACCAAGCCAGTGATCCCCGTGAATATGTGAGGCAAATACATGTGTGATTGGTTTATCTGTGATACGCCTAATTTGCCGCAGGACCATGCGCCCAGTCTCCAGGGTCGAACCGGGATCGATTACAACAACACTTGTACTGGTAACAACAAAAGCCGGGTTGTTCATAAAGCCTTTATTCTCGGGATTAGGCAATTCTGTTGGTCCATGAATTACCCACACACGGTTACTAACTTTAACAGCTGGATAATCAGGAAGCGCATCGCTAGACCATGAATTTGGGGCAGCAACAACCATGAAACAACAGATACTCGCCGCAAATAGATTTAATACAATGCGCAGGTTTTTCATATCATATCCTCCCATGTGAAAACTTCATGCGAATAACCAAGAATAGAGTATTGCACACTCTTGGTTTTATAGGCCGATGTCAACCATGGAGGCGGAATACCTTGAATGAATCGAAAATATTGGTTATGAATATGGAATAAGAGTGATGGTTTATGAGTTACATTCAAGCACAATGACCTAAGAAGAACGCCTGGTGTTTAGGCAAGAGTGAATGCGGCAAGTGAATCACTGCAGTAATGACCGAACCCGAACAAGGTCTGGATTACAACCGCAAAAAATCCATTACCTAGCAATCCGTCCAGGATCGTTTTGCAGCATAACCCGCCATTCACATACTGCAATATATATCCTGTAAATCACTCTCAAGTTTTTGGTGTGTACCAGATCGGCGTGGTGTAGGACCGCTCCTGGGTTTTGAGGGGGGTATCCGGAGGCAGCACCAGCTTGAACTTTAAGCAGTCGAGAATCTCGATGTGGCGTTTCTCAGCGGACTCATTTCCCGCAGTTGGGCCTGATAATCCGGTGGTGTGCCGATTGCCGTGGCTCTCCATGAGTAACTCGCAGGCATTCCAAGACACCATGGCGGTCACCATCCATAGCATGGCTGGCAGAAATGCCGGCATTCCACACTAGTCATCGTAATGCCAAGTTGTAACTGGTATTGTTGGTTAGAGCTGGTGCTCGACTGGCAGCAGGATGATGAAACCGGACATGAAACGCTGCCAGAATGTGCTGCCAGGATCCTCGTGGTAATGCACTTCCATGCCATCGTCCTCGGTCAACCAAACGAGATCCCCTTCTTCATCCAGCAGCACACGGTAGCTGTTCTCGGGCTGTACCCCGACTTCCATGTACTCGATGACTTGCCTTGCCAGCTCCGGGCTCTCGACATACAGGCCCGCCTCGGTGTTGATGGACGCCGAACGCGGATCGAGATTGAAACTGCCGATGAATACCGACTCGCGATCGAAGACCAGGGCCTTGGTATGTAAAGCCGCCTTCGATTCACCGTAGATCAGCTTCTTCCTGGCCATCCCCGCATCCGGACGCATTTCATAGAGTTCCAGGCCGCTGGCGACCAGGGCCTCGCGATTCTCTGCATAGCCGGCGTGCGCAGCCAGGACATCGTTGGAGGCCAGCGAGTTGGTCAGAGCCCGCACCCTGACGCCGCGTTCGGTGAGTCGTCTAACAGACTCAACCCCTCTGTCCAGCACGACAAAATAGGCCGCCTCCATCAGCAATTCATCCTGGATCGTCTCGAGTTTTTTTCGAAATGCAGTGACCAGATTGCCTTCCTTGATGCCTTCCTTCACCTCTGCCGGGTCATCCCAGACAATCTGTCCAGGTGCCCAGATGAAGCTGTCGCGAATGGATATGAGTTCGGCCTTTAGTGCATCGGCATCCTGGTCGAGCGGATAGGGGTAGTCATCCCGGCTGATACGCTCCTGCAGGAGATTCCTCACCTCCGCGAGATCCTCCTGGGTATAGGTTCGATCCACCAGTGCACGGATGGGTACCGACCAGTCGCCGTTCCAAAAGTGATCAAAGACATTGGAGATTTCCCTTACCACCGGACCGGCTGCGGCAATATCGAGATCGCGGAAATTGGCATCAGTCGCCACATCAAAATAGTGGTTACCGATATTCCGTCCGCCGACGATGGCCACGGCATTGTCCATGACCATCAGCTTGTTGTGCATGCGGTGATTGACCCTGTCCAGGTCCACGATAAAATCCAGGGCGCGTGTTTCGCGATTGGCAAAGGGGTTAAAGATGTGGATCTCGATATTCGGGTGTGCATCCATGGCGGCGATCAGATGATCACGGCCTGCCGTGGTGAGATCATCGAGCAGGAGACGTACCCGTACGCCCCGGTCGGCAGCACGGATCAGGCGATCCGCCAGGAGCCGGCCGGTGGCATCCGCTTCCCATATGTAGTACTGGACATCCAGAGTCTTCTCCGCCAGATCGCTCAGCGCCACACGGGAGGTGAAGGCAGGTCGCCCGTAGCGGATGATCGCAAAACCCGATTCACCCGGGTGCTGTGCCGCCGCTTCCTCGAAGAGCTGGCCGACACTGGTGTCGAGGTAATCAGTAAACGCAGTCGAGGGAGATTTCGGATAGTCCTTGGGGACACTCGCACACCCGGTGAAGAGAAGGCTTGCCAGCAGGATCACAAAAGCCGCCCTGAAATACTGCACATACCGAATGGCGTCTGGTGGAAAAATTCCCCTGCAAATGCAGACGGGCAGGGCTGCCATTCCTAGAGTCGTACTGTTGGTTGACATTGGATCTCCTCCTGACAACATCCGCTTTTTACTTGGAATCGTGAGTTGCCATTCTTTTGGCCTTATATGTATCAGGTATTGTAGGCTGGTCGGCTGCCAGCTTCCCGGCTAATACAGTTTCAGCTGGCTAGGCGAAGTCGCCTGTGCAGGTGTCGCGTGCTGCACAAGTGGTACTGCCCGTTGGTTTCAAGCACCTGAATGCCAGAGTTCAGGACTAACAATAAGTTGCGCTGAAAGGATGTTTCGTTGTCGAAAGCTGTCATCTGTCCATATCACTCAGTCATTTTTCAGGAAGGACCGGATTATCTCCGGTGGTCGCCGTTCCCTGGCCAGCCCCCTGGTTCCGGAAAGCAGCAGAAGCAGCCTTTGACGTTGGGCATCGATATCGCCGAGAAGGGCTGGAAAACGACCTTCCCGAAAATACCGGGAAGGCTTCAGTAGCAGCGTAATTCTCTATCAAATTTATGCATAGTGCATCCGGAAATAACATTCAATGACGATTAATGTATGCGTGACATGATGTACGATCCATAGACGCCACATTATTCTAGTGAGTGCAACAGGGCCAATGTTTGATCGCGCGTAGCATCCAGTGATTGTAAGATATTATTGAGACTTTTTTTGCTGCTTGACAGGCTTTCCCGGTTTTCGCTTTACGGTTGTGTTCCGTTGCTTCACGCAGCGCATATCTTTTCGGCCAGTTCACGACTGTTGCGGATACAATCATTCATAGCGATGCCGCGGTAGGCATTACAGTTCAGATGCAGGTTTGCATGGTGTGCTGCGTGTGAAAACAGCTTATCCATGGCCTTCAGATGTCCCACCGAGTAGTTCGGAATGCCGCGTTCCCAACGTTGCACAAAACTAGTATCAGGCTCGATATCCATACCCATCGTACGCCGGATT
>WOR8_10005810_pt1 | contig 11871 bp, 18 predicted proteins | sample DeeMarSeWOR38_10_FD_19890 | JGI IMG/M metagenome (IMG submission 19890) | reverse complement strand
TTGATCCTCTACGAGGAGATGTAACCGCTCAGACAGCAACAACTTTGACCTTTACCCTCACACAAGTAGCGGGTACGTTAGTCCCCGCAGACGTTACTGTACAAATACAAGGACAAACTATCTATACAGCAGGAACCTTCTATGGAGAGTATACTGGGTCTTCTGTTGCTGACTTAGGGGCGGGGGTGTTTCAGTTTAGCTTGGTTAAGGCCACAGATTGGTCTACAGCGTCTAGACAAGAAGTTACTGTTTATCTTCCGGGTGAAACTCCGTAATGCCTGTTTCTCTCTACTTTACTGTTGAAGAACTACCTGCGGTAGACATACTGGCGCACGATACTATCATCATAACGTTTGAACAACCGGTTGTGATAGACTCTGCTTTCTTTGACGTAACTAACTACGACATTGGTATTGTTGAAGGTGTGGGGCTGATTCAGGTAAAAGAGATTCTTTCTCCGATTGCAGATGCCGCAACATTGGAGGGTGGGCGCCCTCTAACAACCACTTATGTCATCCTACACACAGAACCTCCCACGGCAGGGACACATTACAGACTGACCGCTACAGGGCTTACAGGGACTACAGGAGGCACTGTAGCGGGCTCTAGTGAATTCATTGGGCGTAGGACTAAGACACAGTCTCTAATTCAATCTATGCCGGCACACTATGACACTCGCCCGCCTTCTGTGATACGAAACATTTTGACAGCTATAGGTATTTCTGACGAGATTATAGGCGGGTCCCGTTCTGATCGAATACTGTAAGTGAGGGAACATGAGCGTAATGGATGATGTTCTTGCTGCCATTCAGCGAGACAAGGAAAAGACACAGACAGGGGATGGCGGCTGGATTGGCGCTCTTGTAGCTGGTATAATCGTCATAATTGTGACTGCTGTTTTTGCCTTCATCGCTTGGAAGAAGGGTAAAGAAGTATCTAGGATACTTCACGAGCAAGCTGTTCAGGAAGAGGATGCACACCAAGCGCGCATTGATATCATCCTCTCTGAAGGTGAAGAAGCAGCCCAGAAAGCTCTGCAGGAGGCTGAGGCTGCGCGCGTGTCTATAGAAGCGTTGGAAGAAAAACGACAACGCCTAGAGGAGGAACATCGTGAGATACGTAAGAAGATTGATGCTATCACTAGTTGGGATGACGTTGATAGCTTCCTTGGCGGGAACCGCTGAGGCTCAACCCTCTATTAGATTCCCCGATCACACCACTATAGTTGTGGATGGGGTACGTTATGAGGGCTTTGATTTAGAAGGTTTCAGACAGCTTCTATTGATAGATGCTGACTTGTTGTACGCCACTAGATTTATCGTTCTTCTTCAAGAGGAAATTGCCACTCTTGTTGAAGAGGGAGATCTTCTAAGAGAAGTCATAGCTGAGTCGCAACTACAGATTGAGACACTACAGGCTGAGAGAGACCGTCTTCGTGCTAAGTGGGAAGAAGAGAATCGTCTTCGTTTAGATTGTGAGAATTCTCCTGACTTCCTTAGCTGGGCTGGTTGGGGGTTGGCAGGAGCCTTTTCCGTGGCTACATTGGTGCTTGGCCTTGTCGTAGGCTTTGCTTTGTAATTGAGGTAGACATGAGAAGACAACCGGATCCTTACAGAGGACCCACTACGCTAGGTATAGATGTCTCTTCTTGGCAAGGGCACATCCTCTGGGACACCTTAATTAAGGTTGACAGGAATAATGTTTCTTTTGCAATTTGCAGAACTGGGGATGGAATAACCCCAGATAAGAACTTCATTAGAAACTGGACAGAGTCTAAGAAGGTAGGATTGATTAGAGGATCCTATCACTACTTCCGTGCTGATAGAGACGGTAAGGCTCAAGCCGACCTCATCCTCAAGCTTCTAAAGGATGCAGGAGGGCTCACAGTGGAAGACCTTCCTCCCGCCATTGACATAGAAGCGGGTGCAGCTACAAACCTGCCCGGAGGAGTTGTTTCAGGGACTGATAAACTCTCTGCAGATGTTGTAGTAGAGGAGAGTCTAGAGTTTTTGGAGACTCTTGAAAAAGCGCTAGGAGTTACGCCAATTGTCTACACAGGTCAGGCATTCCATTGGTGGTTGAGTCAAGCTCGTCCTGAACTAGCTGTGAAGTTTACCAAGTATCCGCTTTGGGTTCCGTCCTACACTAGCATTCCTATCATTCCTGCAGATACAGAAGGTAACCTGTTCCCCTGGCCTCAGTGGCATATTTGGCAATTTACCAAGTCTGGAACTGTACCTGGAATCAGAGGGTCTGTAGACCTAAATAAGTTCCGAGGCACCTTAGAAGAGTTTCAAGCATTCGTCGCATCTTTGCATCTCAAAGCCGAGACTAATTTGGTTGTAGATCCGAAGGACCTCATTCGCGACGAAATGAAGAAGCTCATTGAGCGCTTGGCGTTCCTTCAGATGCAGTTGGACACCAGTGCCTGACCCTATTTTCTATTTCATGACGCCCTGGCGTCCGAGCATGCGTGATCGTGTCGATGTAATGACTGACGGTCAACGCACCGTATTCATACCCCTGAAGTATCTATATCCTGAGTGTTTGGTTCTCATAGAGAAAGAACCAAAGCTTTACCCTCTGCAATGTTTGCGTACTTCGTGTCACAGAGACAAGAACTGTATGAATGTTTTGGCAGGAAGGGTGAAGTACTTCTTCGACAGGGTAACACCAGAAGCGGGGTTGATAATTGCTTACTACAAGTGGAGGGACCAACCGAATCTTCTTAGGGCGGGGGTATTTGACGCTGATTTTAGAGAGCCCAGACAGATTGTGTGTAGAATGTCTGCGTTCCGTAGATTTCAGAGGGAAGGGGATAACTATCGATGGGATCCTCCATCAGAGTTTTACCTGCTCAATACACCGCAGGAGATCATCCCTACGAAGGGATTGATCCATGAGTAAGTATGCCATCATTTATGCAGATCCTCCGTGGGACTACAAGGGACAGCGACAGCATAATGGCAAGGGTGGTGTAGATACTGGCGGTGCGATCGTTCATTATCCTACTATGACGTTAGATGAGCTGAAGCAGTTGGATGTAGCGTCTATATCAGAGACTGACAGTTTGTTGTTTTTGTGGACTACTTCTCCGCATCTGGATCAAGCTATTGAGCTACTCAAAGCGTGGGGGTTCCAATGGGCTACTGTGGGGTTTGTGTGGGACAAACAGCGCGTGAATCCTGGGTTCTATACGATGTCTCAATGCGAGCTTTGTCTCATTGGTAAGCGTGGGAAAATCCCACAACCTAGAGGCGCTAGAAACATTAGACAATTGCTTTCTGTTAAGCGTACAGAGCACAGCACAAAACCGGAAGAAGTTAGAAGACGTATAGAGTTGATGTTTCCTGACTGTAAAAAGGTAGAGTTGTTTGCCAGAACCAAGGTGCCGGGCTGGGATAGTTTTGGGAATGAGATCGAATCTGACATATCACTATGAAATCTGAAATTCACATCTACGGATCCATGTCTGTACTAAAAGGGGACTACCCTAAGAGTGCTATACACATAGCCACGTCTTATCCGGTAGCAGGTGCAGAGTGGAGTAAGTCGTACCAAAGAGGTTTGTGGGATGGGCGTAAACGTCTATTCAACAAAAGAACTGGGGCGTTTCCTACAGGACTTGTAGCCACTGTAGGCGAAGTCTGTGATGATATGGGCTATGAGGTGGAGATCGTTGACCACCGTCCCGTACCTACTGTTGGTAACAGGACTTTTGATATACAAGGCGTGTCTATGACCGGTAACTATGCCTATCAGTTGAGCGCCTGTAAAGCTATGGTTGACCAGAAGCAGGGTATTGTGAAGGTAGCGACCAATGGAGGAAAGACTGAGATCGCCTGTGCTGTGACAAACTATCTAGGGTTGAAGACCCTATTTGTGGTTACTTCTAGAGAACTGCTGTACCAAGCTAGAGAACGTTTCAAAACCAGACTTGGACTTACCGATAAAGAGATTGGTATAGTTGGTGACGGGCATTGGTCCCCGGGGTCTCTTGTAACCATTGCCACCGTAGGAACGCTTGAGTCGAGAATTGACACACAAGAGTGCCAAGACTTGGTTCAAAATACTGAAGTTCTCTTTCTAGACGAGTGCCACCACGTTGGGAGTGAGACTTGGTACACCGTCAGTGTACTTTGCCCCGCATTCTACAGGTTTGGGCTTAGTGGAACGCCTCTTGATCGTACTGACGGTGCTAACCTCAGGTTGATTGCTGCAACCGGCTCTGTAATCTTCGAAGTGAACAACAAAGAGCTTGTTGAGTTGGGCATTAGTGCGAAAGCAGAAATCATCTTCGATCAGATTACACAACCGATCTTGAAGAAGAACATCCGCTACCCAACCGCGTACAAACAAGGAGTTTCAGAAAATCCAGAGCTTCTTGAACGTGTTGTGGAGTGGACACAGGTGTTTAAGCAGCAAGGTTTGGGAACTTTGATCTTGGTTGAGGAGATCGCCCAGGGAAACCTACTCGACAATATGTTGTGGACACAAACAAATGGTGTGTTTATTCCCCATCAATTCATCTACGGCGAAGAGGATACAGATGTTCGACAGAAGGCGTTGAAGGACTTCGCTTCTGGTAACCTTCCAGTCTTGATTGCGTCCACCATCTTAGATGAGGGAGTAGATGTTCCTACAATCGATGCTCTTATCCTAGCAGGATCTAGGAAGAGCAGAATACGAACGATGCAGCGTCTCGGTAGAGGACTGCGCGGTAAGAAGTTAATAGTAGTTGAGTTCGCAAATTACTGTCACAAATACCTTACCAAGCACTCGCTGAAGAGGTTGGAGGACTATAAGGCAGAAGACTGCTTCGGTATACATATGTCCGGGCCAGACGCAGTACTGGTTAAGAAGTTGTGGGCAGGTGAAGATGCGTAAAAGAAGTTCACCGGAAGAAGTACCTGTTGATGTTAATGGCAACATACTCAGGGCTGGTCGTGGTAGAGATGTTCACTCTTTCACCTCAGGGAAAGACACTTTCATAACAGCTTTAGCTTTACACCGAGCTTGGAAACACGGCGCTGCTTATCGCATTTTGATGATTGACACGTCGTGTGGGAAGACTTATCCAATGTTTGCCGGGGATTTTTTTGCTATGATGAAAACAGTGTCGATGTATAAGGGAGAAATTCTAGGCGAATGGGGATACTGCCAAAAGTCTTCTTACTACGGAATCTATTTGGTTCAGGAAATTGACACAGATGAGTAAGCCAGAAATCTACATCGCATTTGACATTGAAGCTGACGGCCCGTGCCCCGGTTTGTACAGCATGCTTAGTTTGGGTTGTGCTGCTTATCTTCCTGATGGGACACTGGTAGACACTTTCTACACGAATCTGGAGCTTCTAGAAGGGGCTCAGCAACACCCAGACACAATGGAGTGGTGGAAGGGACAGCCTGACGCATGGGAGCAGTGTCGTAAGAACCTAGAGGTTCCTGAGGTGGCTATGGAGCGTTTTGATACGTGGATAGCCTCTCTTTCTCACAAGTGGAAGCCTACGGCAGTTGCTTATCCTGCGGGGTTTGATTGGCCCTTCTTGTTTTACTACTGTCATCGATTCCTAAACCACTGTCCTTTGGGCTTCATTTGTATCGATATGAAGACCCTAGGTATGGCACTTTTGGGAACTACGTACCGAGAGACTGCAAAGAAGCGTATGCCGGAGAGGTGGTTCAATACTACACTCCCACACGATCACAATGCCCTCAACGATGCGGTTGAGCAGGGGTATACTTTCGTTCAGATGTGGAAAGACCTGCATCCAGAGAAAAAGTTGCGGGTTGTGGAGATCGACCCTCCCAGGAGTCTTACAGAAACCTTTGGTAAGCTTCCCAATTGCTCGTGAGTTCTGAATCGACTGAATAGCCGGATCGTGATATAATCTGGGGATGGTTCTCCGGATTCAAGACATTCAGCCCGGCGATCAACTCCAGATTTGGATGCGCAATGGGTTAGCGATTTGCCCAGTAGTTACGGGCAAAGGTGTGCCTTACTACAAGGTTCCTGCTCGCCCACGAAGAGCCCGTGCTGGGGACCACACAAGGTTCTTTGGTAGGGTGGTTCAGAACCAACCTGACAAGACTATTATTACGGTATACGTATCTCCTTACAACTCTTGGAGACAACCGACCGCTGATGGGATACCTAAGCAAGTTGACTTAGCCTATTCTGCGTTAGAGCGTGTACGAAAGCTTTCAGCAGTTGCTTTCGAGGCTCGCGTAAAAACTGTTGGTGATAAAGCTACAAGAACTACGCGACGACCTGGTAGCGTAGCCAGCTTTGGTGGGACGGACTTCCGTCCATATCACACAGTGACGGAAGTGCTTCTCCGATGAGATTTGAGGCGTGTGACAACTCGCCTCAGTTTTATCGTGTGAGAGAAACTAACAAGGCGCTGGTAGAGTTTCTTAGATACTCAGTGAAGCAGTCATTGAGATACTATGAAGAAGGGGCGTGGTATATTCATGTTTCTCAAGCGCTCAGCCTATCGCAGCTTGCGTATGCGACCCAAGGTCAGCTAAACTATGCAGCACTGCCCGCAGACATTCAAATGCGTATCGCTGAGGAGAAGGTATACTGGCGTCGAGGATCTCCCACTCCCGAGTGGAGGGCGTTAGAGGGAGTGTCTAAGGCACAGGCGTATGAACAACTCTACTTGACTCCAGACGCGCCTGAGGAGGTTGTGAAGGCTGTGTGGCGCACCCTGGCTAAGATGCACCACCCTGATAGGGGTGGAGACGAAGAAACGTTCAAGAAACTGCAAGAGGCGTACGAGAAGGTGACAAGTGATTAACATACTTCAAGGGGACAATCTGACGCTGTTAGCAACTTTAGAGGATGAAAGTTTTCACCTAATCTATATCGACCCTCCCTTCAATACCGGGAAGGTCCAGAAAAACCATCAAGGGGCGTACAACGACGCCTTTGATGACTTTTTGGATTGGATAGCACCTAGAATTGAAGAAGCCTATCGTCTGCTAACTGATGACGGTTCTTTTTTCATTCACATGGATTATCGAGAGATTCACTATGTGAAAATCTTGTGTGACAAAATCTTTGGTCGTGACTGCTTTATGAACGAGATTGTGTGGGCATACGATTATGGAGGACGTTCCAAACGAAAGTGGTCGGCAAAGCACGACACAATTCTTTGGTATGTAAAGGATCCTGGTAGTTACACTTTCAATTTTGACGTTATGGACCGCATACCATACATGGCCCCCGGACTTGTAGGAAAAGAGAAGGCGGCCCGTGGGAAAACTCCAACAGATGTCTGGTGGCACACTATCGTACCTACCAACGGTAAAGAGCGTACAGGGTACCCTACACAGAAGCCGCTTGGAATTCTGGAGCGTATAATTAGGGTTCATTCAAATCCTGGGGACTACGTATTGGACTTCTTCGCAGGATCTGGAACTACGGGAGAAGCTGCTGTTAAGCACGACAGACACGTCACACTAATTGATGAGAACCCGGAAGCTATTGCTGTTATGAAGAAACGTTTGGGGCAATGACAGACATTCTTGAAGTACTCAGAGCGCGCAGACTACGTTCAATAAAAGCCAGCATTGCTTTCAATGAGAAACGCGATGCGATGGTTAGTGAAAAGGCCAAGGTCGTAAAGGAAACGCTGTCTACGTTAGACGGGTCTGAACCTAAGGACGTAGAAGAAGTGCGAATGGCCGCTTTGTACTATCGTATGGTAGATGAGTACTACGCCAACCCAGCCATTAGGATGCCCCACACGATGACGTCTAAGGGGTTGTCTCTGTGGCGAAGAGTGGTTATATCGTGTGCAGAAGCAGGAGTCGATCAAGAAGCGTACATGCGTGCCCAATTCGACTACTTTCACAAATGCTTCGGACGCCCACCCAAAATCTATCAGTTGGCAACTGATAAGGCACAAGAACGTGCGATAGCGTACGTTGCTGCCAACAAAGTCACGAAGAGAGTAGTAGGCAACGACATTCGTCACAAGGCGGATGTCGCTTCTGTTATGCGTTCTGCAGAAAAGCAGATGCTTACTATTTGTCGTGCGCAAGACATGACTAGGGAAGAAGTGTACAGGAATCTCGTGATTCCTGGGTTCATTACATTCCCTAAGGTGTATTTGGACGCTGATCCTATTTACAAGAAGGTCATAGATGAATGAGTGGATTTGGTTCTCTGTAGATGCGAGCATTCTTGTGCTTCTCGTGATTTGGTTTGTTATGGATCGTTGTAACCTCTACTTTCGTGGTGTTGAGGGATGAGCAGTCAGTTTTCAGACAGTCGTGAGTACCAAATCAAACTGCTCGCATACATGTTGAATAACCACGATTTCTGCACAATTGCAGGGGACGTGTTGAAAGATGAGCATTTCTCTGACAAGGCTTTGCAGTGGTTCTTTGAGACTTTGCGGGATGCAAAGGTCAAACTCACGTCTGCATCTCTACAACAGGAGATGGTGAAGGCTGTCCAGGCAAAGACGATTCGAGAAGATGAAATTGACAAGTATCTTGAGTACTTCAACTTCCTCAAGGTAAAGCCTCTTCCTGTAGAAGAAGAGCACATCAACAACGAGTTGGGAACCTTCATCAGAACACAGGCTACGAAGTTAGCCCTGCAGGATTCTTGGAACCTCGCTAAGAATGAGCAGTGGGAGGAGATTGTCACTAAGCTACAGGATGCAGTAAATCAAGGGCTCGATGTTCTAACTCTCGGAAACTTCTACTTTCAAGACTACCAACAGAGACTTAGCGACCGTTTGAACGCAGTCAAGGTTGAGAGGCTTCCTACAGGCATTCCAGACTTGGATGACCTCATGTATGGGGGGCTTAGACTCAAGCAGCTTGGTCTTGTGGCAGGAGGAACAGGTAGAGGTAAGTCTATCTTTTTAGCGTGGCTTGCACAGGTTTCTATCCTTCTTGGGAAGAAAGTTGTGTACTACACGATGGAGCTTAGTACTGAGGACGTAGCTGAGCGTTTTGACAGTTTGTTTACTAAGGTCAAGATCAACGACTTGAAGACATACAACAACGCAGTATTTAGCTCACTTTCTACAATGTCTTCAAAGTTCTCAGACCACCTTGTAATCAAAGAGTATCCGCCTGACACTGCAACTGTAGGAACACTCAAGGCACACCTTAGACAGCTCGCAGGTGTTGGGTTTATTCCCGATTTGGTCATTGTAGACTACTTGGACCTTGTTAAGCCACACAGAACCTACAACTCTTCTCACGAAGAACTAGATGCTATCACCAAGGCGCTGCGAGGGTTAGCAGTTGAGTACGCCACTAGAGTTTGGACGGCCACTCAGCTCAATCGTGCCGGGATGGCAATGGAAACCCCAGACGAAACAGCTATTGCGGGGGCCGTGTCGAAGCTTTTCACCGTAGATTTTGCACTTCTGATGGCGCAAACGCAAGAAGAGCGTGAAGATGAGTTGATCAGACTACTCATAGCTAAGAGTCGTATAGGTCCGGCAGGTAGAACCATCAAATTAGACACAGACTACAGTAGAATGGCTTTCTATAGGCCGCCTCCTATTCCGGCAGCTACAACAGTTGTTCCTCCTCCAACACCCGTTAAGAAGGATAATGACACAGACGTGTTAGGACAGGTTGATGGAGTTACTGAAGAAGATGGTAAACTAGTACTTGAGTAAACAATGACCAAACAGGCAGGGCCTCCCTTTTTCGCTAAGATGAAGTCTCTTACGGCCGGTACGTGCAGCTTCTGCGGTAAGCCTAAAACAGCCGTAATCTGCGCTCACTTTACAGGGAAGTCCATCTGCTGGGAATGTATCTATGTTGCAAAAGTGACCTTGGGAGAGATTCCTACTACTGCGATTAGTTGTTATTCGTGTGGGTCACATGCTGGGTTTACTCTTCAATATCCGCTGGTTCAAGTAGACTGGATCTTTAGTGGTGTAGATGCACAAAAAGAGATCATCTACACAATCAAGAACACAACTAACATGTTTCAAAGCCACTACAGACCTACTAAGGCTGTATGCTCTAAGTGTCGCGCCCCTATTCCTTTGGACATCTTGAAGTACAACAAATATGTCAAACAAGCACATAATGCGTAACGTTCAAGAAGACTTTGATTGGGAAAGTTATCTTGAAGACAACTATTCTGTGCGAAGAGTTTCTGGCAAGAATGGCTTAGAGATTCGAATATGCTGTCCAGCCTGTGGAGAAACAAAGTATAAGTGCTATGTCAATCCTTCAAGAAACGCCTTCTATTGCTTCAAATGTGACTTTAGAACCGGTAGCCGATACAACCTTTTGGATTTCGTTGCCATCACAGAGAACATCACAAAAGGACAGGCCCTTTTACGTCTCGTGCGTGAGTATAAACCGGTTGCCCCTGAAGAACCTTCGTTTACTTTCGGAGACCCCACACATAACAGTGCCGTTTTTTTGGATGCAAATACGCCCCACTTTCCAGAAATGAAGCACATCTCTGGGCTACCAGAGGAAGCTGTCAAGTTAGAGGTTGAAGAGGGTAACAAATATTGGGAATACGTTAAGAGCCGTGGATTCACAGAAGAACATCTCAGAGCAACAAACCTTCACTATATTCCCGACCGTAGAGTTCCCTTCTACGACTCTGAAGGAAAGTTTCGCGGTAACCTCGGTAACCGCATCGTCATTCCAATCTACGGACAAGACGGCGCGTTGGTTTCCTGGTTGGCTCGAACAATCTCTTCCGGAGAGTCACATAAGTACCTCAACGCCCCTGGATCTGACCTTTCAAAGACAGTATGGCCCTTTTCTCTACCTTACCCCGGAGCGCCAGTAGTTTTGGTTGAGGGCGTCATAGACGCTTTGGGAGTGCGTCAAGTTCCTGATACGGCTGCATACGCCACGTTTGGGAAACGCATTAGCAAGGAACAGATACAACTTCTTAAGTGTTGGGGCGTCCAGGAGGTTGTCTTGTGGTATGACAAAAAGGATGCCCACAAAGAAATGATCTCTGAGGTAGAGAGGCTCAAGATGCACTTCAGGGAAGTGTATGTTCTTGACCTCTCGAATTGGCCAAAGGATAAGGATCCTGGAAGCTTCTTGAGTGATACGCAAGGAACTGCTATGATAAAGGACACGCTTGAAAAGCGTATCAGTGTGTATTCCTTGGAGTATGAGCAATGGAAGATGGCCTTCTAAGGCAGATAGTCGTAGTGACTAGTCCAACTCTTTTGCCATCAGGAGCCGACCACGCAACTACAGTTGCTGCTTTGTGTAGAGATAACCAACTAGTATTGCTTCTACACTTTGGAGATGAGCGTTATAACTTTCCAGAAAATCACTGCCTACCCTACAACGCGCGAGTAGTTCATTACGACTATGAAACGCTTGACGAGTCCCTAGCAGAGCTAGAGAGTTACTTGTCTGGATTTGGTGTAGGAATGATTTCCAGACACAAAATGAACGGTACGCACTTGCCATTCGTGTTGGGGGGATCTATCTTGCAGGTGCCTAGGGGAGTTCAGCTCTCCTTCCTTGATAGTCGGTCAGAATTGCCTGAATTGGAAAAAACAACCGTCAGTATTCCTGACGCGGAGTGGGACTTTGACTGAATCTCTTAAAATTCCTCTAGTTACTGCACCAATCAAAGTTGGGACCCGCGTAGGGTTGTTTGCTTCTTACCTAGAAGAAGAAGGACAGCGAGTGTTTCGCTTCTATGGCTGGGGTACGTATGAGGGAGATTTCCTGTTCGGTGATGAGGAGCCGGGGGTTCCGTATCAGACGGCGCAAGAGAAGGCTGATTTGTTTGATGCTCGCGGTGTAATCACGGCTCCCCGCCTGCGTCTAGACGACGGCACCCTGACTTGGGGGCTTCTTGTTTGGTGGGACGAAGAATCTCGTATAAACACC